>Ga0209417_1003816_pt1 | contig 19276 bp, 10 predicted proteins | sample RifGroF2_FD_184002 | JGI IMG/M metagenome (GOLD analysis project Ga0209417, IMG submission 184002) | Groundwater microbial communities from Rifle, Colorado, USA - Groundwater F2 (SPAdes) (version 2) | ecosystem: Environmental > Aquatic > Deep subsurface > Groundwater | place: Rifle, Colorado... | reverse complement strand
AATATTTATCATTTTCCAGAGGTTTCCCGTTAATTTTAATATTTGAAACCTTATTTCCCTCTTTTATTATTTTTAATCCGTCTTCTGAAAGAATTTGAGGGTTTTCTTTTGTATTCACATTATATTCCAACCCTAAAGATTGAAGAAGCCCTGCATTTGATTCTGGAAAGTAGCGGGAACTGGTTTCCAGAACAGATTTAAGATCACTTCCCTTAACATCTGCAACAACTATTAAATTTTCAAAAGGATAAACTTCAAATACATCTGCCAAAGTTATAGCACCTGCTTTCCATGGTTTTTTGCTTCTTATACCGCCGCCATTAAGAAAAACTATTTCAGCTTCAGGGCATTTGTCTTTTATTGCCTTATTTATAAGCGCACCGTATTTATTAAGTTGCTTTCTTGTGCTTGGTTCGCCTTCAAAAGAAATTTTTATTTCACCAATTTTTTGATTCGACTGTAAATAAATTTTTCGATAAAGTTTTGCTATTTTTTTTTCAAAAACACGATCTTTGTCCGTTCCATCAACAAGAATCAAATTATAATTATATTTTTCAATATTTTTATTTTCAAATTTCAAGTCTAAATCCCCGAGATTTATCCCAAATTCGCCGTCTTGCACTATTAATGTGAATGAGTTTAAATCTTCCAAGCCCGGCTTTTCATGCAGACCGTCTTTCAGATTTTCACTCCCGCTCCGCAACGTTGAAGTTTTGCCATGAAAAACCCGATAAGGCTGTTTTAAGAATGTATGACTGTGTCCCCCGACTATAACATCTACTTCGGGAACGGCTTTTGCAAGCTTTATATCTTCTTCAAAGCCTGAATGAGAGAGAACAACGATTAAATCAACTTTTGAATTAATTTCTTTAACTATATTTTTTGTGGTTTCTATGGAATCTAATACTTCTAAATTTTGAGAATCACTGATAAGTGTTTTTAGATCATTAGCTATAATCCCTATAATTGCCACTTTAAATCCGTTATAATCTTTTATAATATAAGGCTTTATTTTGTTTTGAAGTTCAAAATTATTTAAAAACCTTATATTTGCACATAAAAACGGAAATTTTGCCGATTCAACCATTTTTTCAACACCGGAAAGACCTTTATCAAATTCATGATTTCCTAATTCTGCGGCATCATAACCCACTTCCGACATAAGTTTTACATCAGGAACACCATTAAAAAACTTGAAAAACAAAGTTCCCTGAGCAATATCTCCTGCATCAAGAACTAAAACGTTTTTATTTTGAGATTTAATTTTTTTAATCAGTTTTGCCCGCGCCGCAAATCCTCCAACATCCTGTTTATTATCATAATCAACAGGCTTAAGACGACCATGAACATCATTTGTATGAATAATTGTAAGATTATGCGCTTCTTGAGCGAAAGAATAGCTTATATTACCGCAAAAAACAGCTAAAATACTGAAAATAATTATTAAAAATCTTTTATAATTCATAGATTAACCTTTAAAAATTTTATCTTTCAAAAAATATTATATCATTATGTCATGCTGAACTTGTTTTCAGCATCTTTCTAATTTGGAATTAAAGCTTTAAGTTGCTATCCGGACAGACCCTGAAACAAGTTCAGGGTGACAAGGGGTGTTCAGAATTAGAAAAATACCCCACTTGAATTTAATCTTTTACATGATATAAAACTATTACTAAGGTGAAGCGGGTATTTTTACCAGTTAACCTTAATTCTCTCAGATTGGAAGTGAACTTAAACTGATTTCTACACTAAAAGATATAAAATTAGCCCGACATGCCGGTTTTTGTTATGGCGTTCAAAGGGCAGTAGACTTATCAATAAAAATCAAAAAAGAAAATCCTGATGTACCTGTCTATATTTTAGGACAATTAATTCATAATAATCAGGTAATTGAAGATCTTAACAGGCTTGGGATTTCTACCATAGAAGCAATTCCTGAAAAAATTGACGGGATTTGTATTATAAGAACCCATGGTGTAACCCCTCAAACTATTCAAACTCTTGAATCAAAAGGCTGCAAGATTATTGATGCCACTTGTCCTGATGTAAAAAGAGTTCAGGATAAGGCAAAAGATCTTGCAAAAGACGGCTATCGCGTAATTATAATAGGAAAAGCCGATCATCCTGAAGTTATCGCAATTAAAGCCCATTCTGATTTGTGTTCATTGAAAGAGGCTCTGGTTATTTCTTCAATCGAAGAAATTGAAAAATTTTTACCGGAAATCAAAGACTCTAAAAAAATTGGCGTTGTTATCCAGACAACACAGCTTATAGAAAATTTTAAAGAAATTTTGTCTGTTATTGCCGAGTATTCTAAAGAATTAAAAGTTTATAACACTATATGTTCAGCGACTTTTAAAAGACAACAGTCTGCAAAAGAGCTTGCAAGAGAAGTTGAGCTTATGATAGTAGTCGGCAGCAAATCCAGCGCCAACACAACACACCTCGCAGAAATTATTAAACCTATAAAAGAAACAATACTTATAGAAACAAGTGATGAACTTGAAAATTATAAAAATATTATTAATAAAGCACAGAAAATTGGGGTTACAGCAGGAGCTTCCACCCCGGAATATGTAATAACAGAGGTAATTAAAAGAATAGGAGAATTAAATTAGTGGTAGAAGCAGTTAAAGAAAAACAAACAGAAGAATTAATCAGTGAATTCGAAAGACTATTAAATCAATCATTTGATTATAATTTTAAAGTAGCTAATGTTGTTAAGGGTACAATTATAAAAGTTGACAAAGGCGGGATTTTTGTTGATATAGGAAGCAAAACAGAAGCTTTTCTTCCCCTGAAAGAACTTTCTAACGTTCCTTTTTCAAGCCCTGAAGATATTGTTTCAGTGGGCGACGAAAAAGAATTTTATATTGTAAAAGAAGAAAACGAAGAAGGTCAGATAATGGTCTCTTTAAGAAGAGTTCATTATGCTAAAAATTGGGATAAACTTAACGAACTTCGCCAAAACGAAGAAACAATAACAGCTAAAGTTATTTCTCTTGTTAAAGGCGGCGTAATTGTTGAAGTTCAAGAATTAAGAGGCTTCATTCCTGCCAGCCAGTTAAGAACAGGCACTCCTCATGAAGGTCTTGTTAATCAGGAATTACAGGTTAAAATTCTTGAATCTGATGCTAAAAAAAATAAACTTATTCTTAGTGAAAGACTTGCTCTTGCTGAAGAAAGAAAAAGAATAGCCGGCAGCATCGTTGCAAACCTTGAAGTTGATCAAATTGTAGAAGGTGAAGTAGTAAGAATAGCTGATTTTGGCGCATTTATTGATATTATGGGCATAGACGGTCTTCTTCCTATCTCCGAAATTTCATGGCAAAGAATCAAACACCCTTCAGATATTCTTTCTTTCGGTCAAAAAGTTCAAGTTAAAATTCTTAACATTGACACCGATTTAAACAGAATAAGCCTGAGTCTTAAGAGAATGGAAGAAAATCCATGGGTTTCCGTTGAAGGAGAATTTCAAGAAGGTCAGATTATTAAAGGCACCGTTAATAAAATAACTACTTTCGGCGCTTTTGTTAATATTTATCCGGGCGTTGAAGCGCTTCTTCCTGTGGCAGAAATGTCTGATTCCCACATAAATCCTTTTGAAGTGCTTTCTGTAGGTCAAGAAGTCGAAGTATTAATCAAAAGATTCTCTCCTCAAGAAAGAAGAATCGGATTAAGCTTAAAAGACGTTCAAAGAGCTCAATAAACACCCGTCATTGCGAGGCATTTAATATTTCTAAAGTCATTGATTTGACACACGAAGCAATCCAAAAAAATCAGGCTTTTTCATATATTTTTAGATTGCTTCGTCGCAAGCTCCTCGCAATGACAAAGAGAATTCAGAGTAACAATTCTGCGAATATACAAGAGAGGGAAGGTTTTAAAACCTTCCCTCTCTGCTTTTAACTGATTTTACTGATTTGCTTTCTTGTCTTTCTGTAATTTTGCTATAGCCATTAGATTTAACTGATTATCTGTTTTGTCAAGAAATTCGCCTTTTGTTCTGGCTGTATCAGTCAGGATTTCTATTTTAGTTTCCAGAACTTTTAATTTTTCTCTTCTGTCGTCTTTATCAAGCCAGGTGTTTAATTTCTTCTGGAATACTTCGGCAGACATTGTGTTTCCGCCTTTTCCAAGCCTATTGAAACATTCATCCCCATATTCGTTTATAAAGCCTTTATTGAAATCAATAATCATTTCAGAAATTTTTTCGCCTGTATTGATTATGCAAGTAATGTCTTTTTTATTTTCCTTTTTCATTAGATCAGGATTTTGAATAGCACGGGTATAATGTCCTTGAGAGAGATTTTTCACACCAATCTCTGCACGTTGGTTAAGATTTTCAAGATCAGCAGCAGGTCCGAATGTATTTCTTCCCTTATAAAGCGTTTTTTCAACAGAAAGTCCACCGAAATCACCTGCTATTTCATTGATCAAAGAATCAAAAGTAAAGCTTCCTCCTTGGTTTGTGTCAACTTGTACTTGTCCACCAAAGTTTTTGCGCGGATCAAATGTTATGAAACTAATTCCATTAGGTTTTTGCCATTCATCTTTTGACATATTTATTAATGTTTGCATAACAACAGCATGCCCTAGCTCATGTTTTATTACCAATTCATTTTGCCAATCAGTGTTTTCTAATTGTATTACAGCACCTGACTGAATTTCAAGCAATGACTCTAAAACATCATTAATAGTTAAGAATTTGTTTTCTTTTCTTTTGTCTACTATTGAGCCTGCTTTGTCTATTATTGTTTTTATCTCTGCTCCGCTTGCGCCATTAGTGACTCTTGCCGCTTCTTTAATGATTTTTTCTTTGTTTCCTTCTTCAAATTTCATATCTTTTGTAAATAAATTTATTGTAGAAATCCTTGCTTTCATGCTGCTTGCGTTATCCGGAGCCTGAATCTGCGTATTAAACAAACCTGTTTTGTTAAATTCACCCTGCATAAGTTCGGGGTTCTGACTGGAAGCTAAAACAACAACATTTACATCGCTGTTTTTATTGTCAATAGCTTTTACTTGTTTCAAAATTTCTTCAAGATAAATATCTTTAGAATTTTTCTCTTCAAGCATAGGATCTTGAAGCTTGTTATATTTGTTATTCATTACATCTAAATCATCAAGATATAAAAACGCTGTTTTATTATCACTGTCTTTTGCTACTGACTTCGCATAATCAAAAACCTCTTTTATTTCCGATAAATCAGTAGAACCTTTCATATGTGTGGAATATAGAGAATCAAAAAGTTTTAATGCAGACACATGAACAAGCGGTGAAGCAACTTCTCCCGCAATAGCCTTTGCAAGAAGAGTTTTACCCGAACCTGCTTCTCCTGCTATTAAAACGTTGCTTGGAGGAACATCCTTTGAATTTTTGGTTTTTCTCGAGCTTATTTTGCTGGTTATCGTTTCTCTTATAAAATCTTCTATCTGATCTATGCCGCCCACATCTTTTAATTTTGTTTTTGTGTCAAGAATCAAATTGAAAGATTTGCCTTCAGTAACTTTTTCTCCTTCGACAACTTCAGGATATGCGGAAATGCCTTTCTCGAGGTTATTAGGAGTAATTACAGAATATTGAGAATCTTTTTTAAGATGTTTTTTCATAAGCGCAGCAGGAGTTGTTTCTACAATAAAATTAATTGTTTTTCCCGGATTAGCGCCTTTAAATTCTTTTGTCTTGTCTACGGCTTTATCTATTGCTTTATCTGTCATTAATACACCTTCAGGAAGCTCTTGATGAATTAGTTCATCTTTATTTGCTTTCAGAAAACTCTTGGTTTCAGGAGCGCCGGCAGCAGGCAGTTCAAGCAAACTCATTGAAGGATCCATACTTAATATTTTTTCAACTTCTTTGGGAAGTCCGTTTTTTGAGCCTCCGCCGGAATCTTCTCCACCCATGAGCGCTGCCAGTGGATTTTCAGAAGGCTGATCCATTTGTAATGGCGCAAAAGATACTGTTTTTATATTGGGAGAACTTGGTTGAAAAGTCATTATAGTAGGGTCAGAAATAAATACTACAACATTTTTCTTTTCTATTTCTGCTTTTTTATGCCAGAACATTTGCATTTTTTCAATATCAGGATCGGGTTTTTGTTTTTCTTCTTCATAAAGCTCTTTTATATTTGTTTTTCCTTCTTGTTCCACTCTATTAACTAATCTTGTCTGTAAATTTTGATTTATATTTTCTACCGCCATGGCTGTATCAACAAAATAAACTTCTGTATTTTCTTTTGTCATTCCTAAATTTTTAAATTTACCTTTTACGAGCATGCCTGCAAAATTATTTGCGGCTAAATCCGGCATAGCTCCTTCTTCATGAACCAGCATTGTGTTTTTACCTTTAAGGCAGTTTTGAGCTATAAAATCAGCTGTTTTTTCATAAGGTTTAAATCTTATTTGACTTGAAAGTTCTTCTTCCGAAAGCATATTTGATACAAAAGGCGGAAGTTCAACCGGAGTTTCTGTTTTTGGTTTTAAATTCACCCCAAAACTAAGATAATTTGCCTTTAAATGTTCAACATTCGGAGAAACCAAGCTCAAAGAAGCATTATTTTTAGAACAATTTGCCAAATTATTCTTTTCTTCCTGTTTTTTAACGTTAAAATCCTGTCTTACAGGTAAACTCACAACATTCGACAAATTAATCATAATTATTTTACCCTTTATTTTTACTATTAATTTTTTTACTTATCTATATAAAACTGCTGAATTAAAAAATTGATAGTAAATAATAAAATATTTTTATATAATAATAAAACGTTGAAAATCAAAGGCAGATTTTGTGATTAAAACTAACAGAATAAACATTCTTATTGTAGAAGACCATGCTTTAACAAGATTTGGGCTCAAAACAGCACTCGAAGCGCATGACAGCTTCGGTGAAGTTTATGAAGCAGAAAACGGCGAAAGATGTATAGAATCCGTAATAGAATTTAAACCTGATCTGGTTATCATGGATCTTGGTCTGCCCGGAATTAACGGAATAGAAGCTACGAGACAAATAAAAAGTTTTGACGAAAAAATAAAAGTTCTGGTTTTGACTTCTCACAAAAACGAAAGTGAAGTTTGGGATGCGCTTTCGGCAGGGGCAAACGCTTATTGCATGAAAGATATCGAACCTGACAAATTAATCCATGTTATCGAAGATGTTAATGAAGGCGCGGCATGGCTCGATCCGGCAATTGCAAATACAATATTAAAAACTATTACAAAAAATAAAACATCAAAATTATCAGAAGATATGAGCGAAAATAAAGAAAAAATTCAGCTTACAGATAGAGAACTTGATGTTTTAAGACTTATTGTGGACGGGTACAGCAATCAGGAAATTTCTGACAAACTTATTGTAAGTATTCATACCGCAAAAGCCCATGTGTGCAATATTTTACAAAAATTATCCGTTGAGGACAGAACGCAAGCCGCAATAAAAGCTTTAAAAGACGGCATTGTTTAGATTTTAATTTCAAAATATTTAATCTTTAACACTTTTATTCTCAAAAAATATTGTTATAATAAAATTATTGCGTTCTCTGCATTATAAAGAAAATGGGATTAAATTAAATGTCCTCTATCGCTAAAATACTTCTTGTTGATGACAACCCGAAATACTTAAAAGATGTACTTCCAACTTATGGTTATGACATAACAGTTGCAACAGACGGTATTCAAGCATTAAAAGTCCTTGGAAATCATGAAAATCAATTTGATTTGATACTTCTTGATGTAATGATGCCAAATATGGACGGATGGGCAACTTTAAAAGCCATAAGAGAAAACAATGACAGAAAAACAATCCCGATAATAATGCTGACTGCTCAAGATAAAGAACAACACCAAATATCGGGTTTAAAATTCGGCGCGGATGATTATATAGTAAAACCTTTTACTCTTCCAAATCTTCTTGCCCGCATTGAAGCCCTGCTTAGACGCTCAAATTGGAAAACAGAAAACAATCAAACTATTCCTGCAAGTTTATCTTTTGCTTCAGATGATCCTATTGATACTCTAACAACAAGAGAAACCGAAGTTTTATCACTCGTAGCGCAAGGATCAAACAATCAGGAAATTGCCGAAAAACTCTTTGTAAGAGAAGTTACAATTAAAACTCATTTGAACAATATTTTTAAAAAATTAAACGTATCTAATCGAACACAAGCAGTTCTTCTGGCTATGCAGTTAAAAATAATTTAATTATTCAAATTGTAATCATTTTATACGAGGAAATTTTTTATGGGTAACCTAACAAACAAAGATGAACTTTTAAAACTTTTAAGAGCTGGTTTGTTTGAAAAATTTAATGAAAGCCGCTTTTATGATGAAGAACTTCTTGATTTAACTGAAATAGACCTAAAAGAATCTGTCATAAACGGGGCAAATTTTGATAAAGTTGACCTATCGGGCTCTGATCTTAGCGATGCCGAATTAAATGAAGTAAGCTTTAGCGGAAGTGATTTGAGTACGGTTAATTTTTCTCATGCAATAATAACTGATTGCAATTTTTCAGACACAGTTCTTGAAGGATCAATATTTACAGGTGCTTCGTTAATAAATTGCGATTTTACCGCTGCGGAATTTAACGGCGCAAACATTTGCGGAGCAGATTTAACAGGTTCTGATTTAAGCCTTAGCGAAAATCTTATGAACACTACATATAATAAAAATACTGTATGGCCTTCTGATGAATTTTTGCCGGATGAGTTTGATCCGGAATATGACAGCAGCTTTGCAGAACTCGAAGACGAACCCGAATTTACCGAAGACCTTTCATATTAAAAACACACCTGTCATTGCGGCAGCATCGCTGCACCATTAAGTGGCAATCTAATAATTTTATAATCTTTTCAAAGCTTGATTTGCATCATCAAAGTCGGGATTTAACTCTATAGCTCTGTCAAAATTCTCTTTTGCCGCATCTAAATCACCCTGCGCTCTGTTAATTAAGCCGGAATAATAGTAATAATAAGAATTTTTTTCGTCCATATAACTAACCGGCTTTAAATAATTTTCCGCAACAGAATAATTTCCTCTTGTAATCTCAATTCCCGCAATATCAATCCAAATTAAAGAATGCATTGGATCAGAAGAAAGAGCTTTTTTAAGAAATTTTTCAGCCTCATCAACATCACCTGAACGCAAATACATCATTCCAATGTTATAATTAGCTGCCAAATCTAAAGAAGTATCTTGTAAAGTCTCTTTATAAGAGTTATAAGCTTCTTCTTCCTGCCCTAAAATTTCATAAATTTCAGCGATATTAAGCTTTAATTCACTATTAGCAGAATCAAATTCAAGAGCTTTTTTATATTTTTCAAGAGCAGCTTTATTATTTCTCTCAGAAAAATATATTTTGCCTAAGCCTGTAAAAGCTGGAACATTTTTTCCATCGACAGTAAGTATTTTCTGGAAACTTTGTTTTGCTTTTTCAAGCTGATCTTGCTTAAGATAAATATTTCCCATTGTCTCAAGAATAAGAATTTTATCGGTATTACCGGCTAAAATGCTGTTCAAAAGCTCTAGAGCAATATTATATTCATTTTTTGTTTCATAATATTTAGCTTTATAATATTTGCTTTTTAACGGATTTTTTCTCTCTGTCTTAAACTTAAGCCAGTAACTTTGCTCATTAAAATCCTGCCGGAAAGTTTTGTCTTTTATTTCTTTTTTCTCCGCTATTTCTTTGACAAGATTTAATTCTCGTTCGGCGGATTTATAACTGTTTCTCTGAACATAAATTTTTGCCTGCTCCATTCGGTAAGTTAAATTTTCAGGATTTATTTTTATTGCTTTTTTAAGTTCGTTTTGGGCAAAATCAGGTTTATTTTGTGCAAGATAAGCTTTTGCAAGCAAATAACGCGCATAATCATTATTTTGAAACTTGTTTTTGTTTTTATTGATTAAATTAACACCTGCTTCAGGAAGATTTTGGAATTTAATTTTGCTTAAAGCATCACTAATAAGCAATTCATCAGCAGGAGAATACTTTTTCTTTGGAAAATAAATATTTTTATTGCTATCAATCTGTAATCCCCATATATCTTTGTCTTTTACGTTATCAAAAGATTTGGAAGCAAGATTGAAAAAACCGAGACTTGATAATTTTAAACCCAATCTCATATAAGAAAAATCATCGCCGACGGAAATAGAATTGTAAAAAGTATTGAAATCATTCAAAGATTTCTGAATATCGCCTTTAATAAAACTGTAAAAAGCGCTTCTTACATAATCTTTTTCATCAAATCCGCTTAAATAAATATTTTTTATGCCGGAATCATCTGTGCCGCTCCCCGTAAGTTTATTATTAATAGTTTTTATAGTTAAAAAGTTATTATCGGCTGCATTTCCGAAATTTATTTTTAACATACCGTCATTTAGCTTTGAAATTACGGGTTTATCAGCGTTTAAAATTTCTATTTTAATGCCTGAAAAGCTTTTTAAAATATTAATTAACAAATCAGCCCTGTCAGAAAGATTATTGAGCGGTGTTTCCGCCATTGCTATATGCGTAGGAACAAAGTTCTTATACGGCAATGTAGCATCTAAATTTATCCATTTATTTCCTACATAAGCCTTTGTCCACATATGATAACCAAACGCGGTTTTTGGAATGTCTGTATAAATTAATCCTACAACAACTTTTGACGGGATTTTCGCCGCCCTTAACAATGACGCCAACAAAACAGCGTGTTCCGTACAATCCCCGCTCTTTGTTTCAAGTGTCTGTATCGCATTTGCAAAGTCGAGTGAATAATTTTTATTATTTATATTATTAAAAACCCAGTTTTCCATTTTTTTAGAAATTACATAAGCATCTGTTTCACCAGCACTTAAAGCATCGGCTACAGCAGAAATTTTATCGCTGTCCGGCATAATAAAAGGTCCTGACTTTAAAAATTCCTCAAATCTTTTAGTTTCAACAGGATATAAATAATTCTGCTCTTCAGGCTTTACGCTATTAATTTTTAAATAAATTACACCATCTTTTAATTGAGTGCTTTTTTGTCTTTCATCCTGTAAAAAAAGATTGGCGGCAGAAATACCCTTAGTTGTTATTTTATAATTTATTTGATCTACTGAATCGGGGTCAGTTATTGCTTTATCTATATATATTAGTCCGCCGGAAAAAATATCATAATCACCGGAAATATTCATAATATCATTTTTACTTGCCCGAATTTGTTCCATTTTAAACAAAGAAGTCGTTTCTTTAACAACCTGTCCATTCTTGTCTCTCCATTCATAACAAGCGATTCCGGGAAGAATATTTATTGAAACCTTGTATTTAGTATAGTTATGATTTAATCCGTCAGCACTAAGATTTTCCTGTCCTTGATTTTCAGTTTTTATTTTTATGGTTCTAAGATCAATACTCGGCTCGATAGTTGCATAATTAATAATTTTATTGTCAGGATACTTGTAAAGATTGTCTATAGCGTAAGGAAAAAGAATTTTTTCTTTGAATTTAATATCTTTAGAAGTTTTAACGCCATTTATATCAAAATCAACAGACATTTCGTTATCAGTAGTATATTCTCCCGATATTTTTGTTTTTTCCCCCGAACTGTCTGAATACATAGAAAAAGAAACGGGTTTGCCTGATTCTTCTTCGACATAATTTGTATCCTGAATTATTTGAACTGTATTATTCAAACGTTTGATTTTTTGTTCAAAATGTCTGTCAGTAATTATATATTTTTTGCCATTTTCTGTTTTTTTCCTCTGAACAGCGCAAAGATAACCTGTTTTTACTCCGGAAACTTTAGTTACAGAACAATTATCATATATAATTTCCGAATTTGCCGCAAAAGCAGGAGTATTAAGAATAAAAATCGTAAAAATAAGAGATAAAACAATAAACAAAGGATTGTCATTGCGAGGAAGCCTAAAAGGCTGACGTGGCAATCTATCTATTTGAGAACAAAGTCTCTTATTGTTTAACGGATAGATTGCTTCGGTAGTTAAACAAAATTGTTTCATAGACATTTTAAGCCTCGCAATGACAGTGTAAACATCTTTATCTACAGAATTTATTTAAACTTATTTTTGGTTATAAAGCTGATCGAAAGACTCAAAAAGCTCTTTTTCTCTCTCTGTTCTCTCTATCTCGTCTTTTAAAAGGATTTGATGAAACTCTTCGAGAGAACTATCTGTAAATACTTTAAGTTGATCTCCAATATCATAATATTCTTCATATTCTTCACGAGAAAAAAGAATACCAAATACTTTATCTAATCTTAAATTAAAAAATATGTTTACCATTTTTTCATCAAAATGAGAACCGGAATCTTGTTTTATAATATTTAAAACTTTCAAAAACGGCATTCTGTCACGATAATGACGTTTTGAAGTTATAGCGTCAAAAACATCGGAAACAGCAAGAACTCTTCCGCCAATAGGAATATCTTCTCCCGCTAATTTTCTAAAATACCCTGTTCCATTATATTTTTCATGGTGAGAAGCCGCTATTTCAGGTACATCTTTAAAATTTTCCATAAAATACATTTTTTGCAAGATTTCATAGGTAATTTCAACATGTTCCTGAATATGCTTATATTCTTCATCAGTAAGCTTTCCTTCTTTACAAAGCACACTGTCTTTAATGCCTATCTTGCCAAAATCATGAAGGAGAGCCGCATGTTCAATAGCTTCAACATGTTCCTGCGGAAGATTAAGCTGTTCAACGATAGAAAGAGTATAAGCGGATACCCTCTTTGAATGACCGGCTGTTATTTTGTCTCTTGCATCGATTGTTGCCGCCAATGTATCGATAAAGCTTACAAAAGAACGTTTTTGATCTTCATACATTGTTTGCTGTTTTTTGAAAAGCCGCGCATTTTCAAGCGCAATACCTGTATTTGAACCGATTGCAATAAGCAAATCCTCATCTTCTGTGGAAAAATGTTCATTTCCAAACTTATTTAATACCTGAAAGACACCTACAATTTCGTGATTAAGATTTCTCATCGGCATACAAAGTATTGTTTTTGTTTTATAGCCTGTTTTTTTATCAATTTCCTTGTTAAACCTGTGGTCATTATACGCATCTTTAATGTTAATTGTTTCTCCGGTAGTCGCAACGTGACCCGCAAGCCCCATATTTGCCGGAAATCTTATTTCTTTTTTGCCCATACCGAGCGCAACTTTTGACCACAACTCGTTTGTCTCTTTATCAAGCAAGAAAAGCGTACATCTATCTGAAGAAAGAGCTCTTTGAGTTTCTTCCGTGATAATTTCAAGAAGCTTATCAATATCGGTTTCAGCAGCAATAGATCGTCCTATCTTTAATAAAGCAAGGAAAGGATCTCTATTTCCGCTGCCTGTGCGTGTTATATCACCAATTAAAGCAAGCGTATCAAGGAAAGACTTGCCATCAGAGAATACTTCCTCTTTTTTAGCGGTTTTATTAACTACATTTTTCCATTCTTCTTCATCAACTTCGAATAAAAGGTCTTCAATTTTTTTGCTTAAAACATAAAGCCTGTTTGCTTTAGCAATATTCATTGCTTCCATCAAACTTGACGAAGCCATAGGAAAATCAAAACATTTTTTATATATTTTCCCAAGCTCATAATAGCATATTGCCACTTCAGAATTGATTTCCGCTTCTTTAAAAAGATCCACAGCTTCATGTAAACACTCTAAAGCTTCCTTTGTCTGATTCATAAGCATATAAATTCTGGCTTTTATTTGTTTTGCAAATCCATAACCCCTCGGAGATGAAACATTTATAAAAACAGGCTCTATTTTTTCAAGAATTGCAAGAGCTTTTTCCGGTTTCTGCTTTTGAACTTGAATATTTGCAAGTACACAAGAAGAAAAAGCAGAAATTATATCGAGATTTAATTTTTCAGAAGTTTCTAAAGATTTAAGACAATATTTTTCGGCATTTTCATAATCACTTAATTCAAAATAAATTTTTCCAAGCTCACTTTGAATTCTTGCTGCCGTATAAAAATCATTTAAACTCTCAACTGTCTTTAACCCGTTTAAAAGATGGCTTTTTGCCTCTTCATAACTTTCAATACTTGATAAATACCTGCCAAACAACAATTCTGTTATAGAAAGTTCTCTTTCATTACCCGTTTTTTCCTTAATTGAAAGAGATTCTTTCATATATTCTATGGCAATCTGATGATTATCCGCCCTTAAATAAAATATGGCAAGACTATCCAGAACTTTGGCGTATTCCAAATTATCATGAGAAAGAAGATTTTGAGCGAAACGAAAATATTTTAAAGCATCGCTGTATCGTTTCTCAAATAAGTAAATAAGTCCGTAATAATGAAAAATTTGAGCTTCTACCTGTTTTTTTTCTTCAGAATCCAGTTGTTCAATAAGATATTTAGCATCGTTTAAAAGCGTTAAAGCTCTAATTAATCTGTCATTACAATTTTTATAATGAATTATAGCCAATTCAGCAAGACAAGTAGCTATTTTAACTGTATTTTTAAGCTCAAAATAAACTTTTTGGGCATCTTCAATGTACTTTATTGCTTTATCATAATTTTTACGAAAAGCTTCGATCAAGCCAAGCTCAAGTAAAACCTTTGCTTTGTCTTCATCGTTTTGTATATTATTTACATCCTGCTCAAGCTTTAAAACTTGTTCTGCTGATATAGTATTTTCAATATTGTTTTCTATATTAACCATAATAGAAAGATTATAACTTATACACTGGCATTAAGGGAAGATTAGAATTTAAAATTTAAATTCTTTTTCTTTTTTTGAACTTTTAAGCCCTTTTCCATTAGAAGAAACTGTTTCTATGGCTTCAAGAAGCGCATACTCCAAAACTTCATCAAAATTTTCAACAGCCTTAAAATCTATTTTTTCTTTTAAATAATCAGGAAATTCTTCTAAATCTTTTTCATTTGCTTTAGGAATTATTACATTTTTAATTCCGCTTCTCAAAGCGGCGATGCATTTTTCTTTAAGCCCACCAATCGGCAAAATTCTGCCTCTAAGGGTAATTTCTCCAGTCATGGCAATATCTGACCTGACAGGACGGTTTGTAAAAGCGCTAATCATTGCGAGAGTAAGAGCTATTCCGGCGCTCGGACCGTCTTTTGGGGTTGCGCCATCAGGCGCATGAATATGCACATCATATTTTTCCTGAAGATTTGAAGGTAATTTAAGTTTTTCATAATTGCTTCTTGTATAACCAAAAGCTGCCTGGGCTGATTCTTTCATGATTTCTCCCAGCCTGCCTGTTAAATTAAGCTTTCCATTACCTGGCATAATGCTTGCTTCAATCTCAAGAAGCTCCCCGCCGACTTCTGTCCAGGCAAGCCCGTGAACAAGACCGACTTGAGGTTCTTTTTCGGCTTCCTGCCTTACATATTTATAAACACCCAAATAATCCGTAATATTTTCAGAGGTTAAAACTATTTTAATATCAGGATTTTTCACAATTTCTACAGCAACCTTACGGCATGCCTTGGCAATATTTCTTTCTATCTCTCTTACTCCTGATTCTCTGGTGTATTTGTTTATAATTTCTCTTAAAGCTTCTTCTGTTATTTCCAATTTGCCTTCTTTAATTCCGTTTACTTTAAATTGACGTGGAATCAGGTATTTTTGAGCGATGTTAAGCTTTTCTTCTTCGGTATAACCGGGAAGATATATAATCTCAAGCCTGTCCTTTAAAGGTTTATAAAGATTTTCCACTGTATTTGCCGTAGCAATAAAGAAAACTTCCGACAAATCAAACTCCAAATCAATGTAATGATCTGTATAATGAGAATTTTGAGATGGATCAAGAACTTCCAACATAGCAGCAGTAGGATCTCCCATGTGGCTCGGAAGCATCTTTTCAATCTCGTCAAGCAGTATTACAGGATTTTTTGTCCCTGCATTTTGAATAGCCCTTATTATTCGTCCCGGCATGGCGCCTATATAAGTTCTTCTGTGCCCTCTGATTTCTGATTCGTCATTAATCCCACCCAGGCTAACCTGTGAAAACTTTTTATTTAAACTTCTTGCTATTGATTTTGCTAGAGAAGTCTTTCCGACACCGGGAGGGCCAGCCAAACAAATTATGGTAGCCTGAGGCTCTTTTGAAAGTTTTTTTACGGCTAAAAATTCAAGAATTCTTTCTTTAGCGTCTTTAAGCCCGTAATGGTCTTCATCAAGAATTTTTTGGGCTCTTTTTATATCGAGCATATCTTTAGAGTGTTTAGACCATGGCAATTCCAGCACCGTATCTACATAAGTCCTAACTACAGAAGTTTCTGCCGAATAAAAAGACATTTTTTCAAGTTTTCTTACTTCTTTCAAAAGCTGTTCTTTTACTTTTTGAGGAACTTTTGCATCTTCTATCTTTTTACGAAGTTCTTCTGACTCATCCAAGCCTTCTTCAGTTCCCAATTCTTGTTTAATAGCGCGTAATTTTTCCCGCAAAAGAAATTCTTTCTGCGTTTTTCCCAGACTAAACTTAACTTTTTCCTGGATAGTTTCTTCGATTCCCAGCAATTCTAACTCTTTTGCCAAAATTTTACTCACTTCTTCAAGTCGCTCATAAGTATTCATAACTTCAAGTATTTTTTGTTTTTCGGGCAATTCTATCGAAAGATAAGTTGCAATTATGTCGGCAAGCTTGCCTGCTTCCTTAATTTCAGCAAGCGTAATAAAACTTTCAACGTTAATTTTTGTTGTTTTCTTTATATATTCTTTAAATTTTTCTATAGTAAGGTTTATTAATGCTTTTGTATTTTCATCTTCCTGTTTTATTTCCTGTAAAACTTCATATTTAGCCTGATAAAAATCATTTTCTTTTTTTATTTCAACAATTTTAACTCTTTCTGTACCATCAGCAAGAGCTTTTATAGTGCCATCAGGAAATTTAAGAATTTGAACAGCTTTAATAAGAACTCCTGCTTGATATAAATCTTTTATTTCAGGTTCTTCCAGTGACGGGTCTTTTTGAGCAAGCAAAATCAAGTAATGATCTTCGGTTAAAATAGCATTTTCTATTGCTATTGCAGACATTTTCCTTGATATAAAGATAGGCGCCATCATTTGAGGATATACAACAATATCTCTCATTACTACAACCGGAATAAAATTGTCTTTATTTTCAGTATTTGTCATTTTTCACCTAAGTAGTCTTATTATCATTGCGAGCGATCGAACGAAAAGTTGGGAACATAACAATTTATTCATTGTAAGCTGTCATGCTGAACTTGATTCAGCATCTATCCGTTTTTGAATTCAAGCTTAAATTAGTTAGTTGGATAGATCCCGAATCAAGTTCGGGATGACAAATACACGTTAAAAAAATATAACATAATTTTACTTTCATAATAATAAAGCAAAAAAGTGGTGTTTTTCAACACCGCTTTTAGCTATCTTTTAAAAATTTGTTATAGATTGCCATGTCGGGACTTTATCTGCCCCCTCCTTTTTTGATAATTAATCAAAAAAGCGGGTACCCTTCGCAATGACAGTCTATATTATGCTATCTCTTCATCTTTTTGTTCCGGTTTTACAGTTTTTCTTAATTTTTTAACTTTATGATTTTGAAGAGACTCTATAGTCGCGCTTTTTTTGTTTTCAACCATTTCAGGCGTGACTTTAATCTCGTTTATGTCTTCTCGTGAAGGAACTTCATACATAATATCAAGCATAATTTCTTCAACGATAGACCTTAAAGCCCTTGCACCTGTTTTTCTCTTAAGCGCTTCAACCGCTATAAGCCTTATAGACTCATCTTCAAACTGTAAATCTACATCATCCATTTTCAGAAGCTCTTGATACTGCTTAAGAATAGCATTTTTCGGCTCTGTAAGTATTTGAACCAGAGCTTTTTCGTCTAACGGATCGAGAACTGCATAAACAGGAACTCTTCCGATAAATTCAGGAATTAAACCGAATTTGATTAAATCGTCAGGAACCATTTTTTTAAGCATTTTAGAAGCAACAAGCTCTCTTTCATAGGCAGCTTTCGGACTTGTAGTGCCAAAGCCGACAAGTTTGCTTGTACCGGCTCTTGCTTCAACAATTTTTTCAAGCCCTACAAAGGCACCGCCAACGATAAACAAAATATTACCTGTATCAATCTGAATAAATTCCTGATGAGGATGTTTTCTTCCGCCTTGAGGAGGAACATTCGCAACTGTACCCTCTATCATTTTCAAAAGAGCCTGCTGAACACCTTCACCGCTTACATCTCTTGTAATGCTAGGATTTTCAGATTTTCTTGCAATTTTATCAATTTCGTCAATATAAATAATTCCTCTTTCGGCTTTTGCCGCATCATAATCAGCACTTTGATAAAGCCTTAAAAGAATATTTTCAACGTCATCACCAACATAACCCGCTTCCGTCAAAGTTGTAGCATCAGCTACAGCAAACGGAACATCAAGCATTTTAGCCAGAGTCTGCGCAAGAAGAGTTTTTCCGCTTCCTGTCGGTCCTACCAGTAAAATATTGCTTTTTTGTATTTCTACATCCTGATTTTTATTGTCAGCAGTAGATAAATTATGGTTTATTCTTTTGTAATGATTATAAACAGCAACAGCAAGCTGTTTTTTTGCGTCATTCTGTCCGATTATATGCTGATCAAGATATGCTTTAACTTCATGAGGCTTAGGCACTTCCGCCAATTTTGGTGCCTCAATATTTTCTTCTTTTTCTTCATTAGAATCAAGAAATTCTTCGTCAAGAATCTCGTTACAGAGATCGACACACTCATCACATATATATACTTCGGGTCCGGCTATCAATTTTTTAACCTGATCCTGCGTTTTGCCGCAAAAAGAGCATTTTAAGCGACTGTCATCTCTTTTGGCCATAAATTAAGTTTCTCCTGTTTTAAAAACTAAAGATCGTCTTTAGAAACTTCTTTCTTTTCAATCTTAGTTATTACTTTGTCAACCATTCCATATTCTAAAGCTTCTTCAGGGGTCATAATATAATCCCTGTCTGTATCTTTTTCGATTTTTTTGAAACTTTGCCCTGTATGCTTAGCAAGAAGCTCGTTAAGAGTACGTTTAATTCTTCCGATTTCAGCAGCCTGAATCTGAATATCAGTTGCCTGACCCTGCGCACCGCCTAATGGCTGGTGAATAAGGATTCTTGAATGAGGAAGAGCCATACGTTTTCCAGGGGTTCCTGCCGCGAGAAGGAAAGCTCCCATACTTGCAGCTTGACCTAGACATATTGTATTTACATCTGCCCTTATATGCTGCATTGTGTCAAAAATAGCTAAACCTGCTGTTACGCTGCCGCCGGGACTGTTAATATAAAGCATGATGTCCAGGTCAAGCTGCAA
>Ga0209417_1003814_pt1 | contig 19287 bp, 16 predicted proteins | sample RifGroF2_FD_184002 | JGI IMG/M metagenome (GOLD analysis project Ga0209417, IMG submission 184002) | Groundwater microbial communities from Rifle, Colorado, USA - Groundwater F2 (SPAdes) (version 2) | ecosystem: Environmental > Aquatic > Deep subsurface > Groundwater | place: Rifle, Colorado... | reverse complement strand
CCCCGTTCAACGGAGAGGATGTGGAGCGCCTGCGGCTCCTCAACGGCAACCAGAGCCACCACACGGTCGTCGAGTGGATCGTGATCGACGACCTCTCGGCCAACCGCAAGCGGACGGACATCACGTTGGTGCGCGGCTCCAAGTCCCTCGCGGACGAAGGTCTCGTGCTGGGATGGCTGTTCCCCAAGCGTGTCGAGGCCATCGACTACGACAAGTGGTCGGCGTGGTACTGCGCCGGCTATGAGCTCAACGTCCCCGAGAACGACGAGGAGCCGTGGCAGCACGTGCCTTGCGTGTACCGCGACCTGCGCGATGGCGCCACGGACCTGGATGCCAACTGGCGGAGCAGCGACGACTCGGGCTATTCGGTGCCTCTCCTCAGGGAGTAGCACTCGGCACTTGAACGCTTGGCGCTCGGTGGGTCTTGGGACTTGTCCCTTGGCCCTCCGGCGCGAAGCGCCTCGCCGCATTCGGTTTTTCGACTCAACAAAGGGTCGTATCTCCGGGTGCGGCTCTTTTTTTCTAAAATTTGCTATAATCCATTTGGAAATTAGGCTCATGAATCTGTATCTACGGATACCGGTCGCCGAAATCTCTTGCAATCCCGATATACCGTCAGAGTCCTGTTTTTTCAAAACAGGAGAGTACGGTGTGGATTGATAAGTACTCCGCATTTCATCTTGGAATCAGCCTTCGCATGGCTACGGCTGACAAGCCAACCTGCAGAAGGATTGGGTTCCGCATAAAATTCAAAACATGGATGCGTCTGTGTTTGGTGACCTGGAAGGATGAGATGTAAATGAGGCGTCCCCGAGAACGACGAGGAGCCGTGGCAGAACGTGCCTTGCATGAACCGCAACCTGAACGATGGCACCACGAACCTGAATGCCAACTGGCGGAGCAACGACAACTCGGGCTATTCGGTGCCTCTCCTCAGGGAGTCCTTGTCAAAACAAAAGGAGCGTTTAAAGCGCTCCTTTATGTTGTTCCAGATTTTTGATCCATCCCCCAAGCATTTTTCCCGCGTCGATCAGAAGGGATTCAAGTTTGAGATATTTTTCATTAGGTAAGCACTTGCTGTCTTTTGAAAGACGAATGAGAAGCTTAAGCAAATCGATTTTCCCACTGACAGCAAAGAGTCGTGTCAATTTCTCTGCGTGATTTGACATGGAAGCCGCAGCAAGAAGCAGTTCCAGAGCCATAAGAAGATTTCGTGAGATGGTTTCCCCGAGTGTGTAGCGTTGTACCTTTGGAAATTTCATGAGCATCTCACTCCACTGACAATAGGTATGATAGAGCGTATGCACGATCGGCAAATCCCCAGGACCACCACCGAGCAGCTTTCCTTGTTCAATTTTGTTTTTGGTGTTGGTCATACGAAAATAAAAAGTGATTTATTTGAACAGATTGTTTCGATTGAAAATCTCTTTTTTGCCTGGGAGCGTTTTTGCAAGGGCAAAAGGAAAAGACAGGATGTGATGTTGTATGAGCGATATTTGGAAGATCATCTATTTTCTTTGCAGGAAGAACTTGTGTCCGGAACGTATGTTCACAGTCCATACGAACCATTCACAATTTACGACCCCAAACAAAGGTTGATTCATAAAGCCTGCGTAAAGGATCGAGTTGTTCATCAGGCAATTGTGAACATTATCGAACCTCTTTTTGAAAAACGGTTTATTCATGACAGTTATTCTTGTCGCGTCGGAAAAGGAACACATGTGGCTGTTCGTCGTTTGCAGACATTTCTGAGGAGAGAAGGAAAAAATAACACAAAGACAGTTTACGCACTTAAATGCGATGTCAGAAAATTCTTTGCTTCCGTAAGTCACGAGGTTTTGTTGCATCAACTTTCCCAATCCATTGATTGCATAAAAACTATGGCTCTCATCAAAGGCATTATCCAAAGCTATTCGACGTCGCACGGAACAGGAATCCCGCTTGGCAATCTCACAAGCCAGCTTTTTGCTAATGTGTATTTGCATGAGCTTGATTGGTACGTGAAACAGACACTTCGCACCGCCCATTACCTTCGCTACTGCGATGATTTTGTTTTGTTGGTTCCTTCAATAGCCGAAGGCATGAGACTAGCAGATAATGTCGATCTCTTTTTACAAGAACGCTTGCGCATACAACTGCATCCGTACAAAGTCTGCGTTCGAACGGTAAAGCAGGGAGTCGATTTTCTCGGCTATCGCGTCTTGGAACACGCAGTGATATTACGAACAGGAACAAAGAAACGAGTCATAGAAAACATCAACGCAGAAAACGTGAGTTCCTATTTGGGTGTGTGCCAGCATGCAAACACCTACGATTTACAGCGACAGCTAAAACATTTTGTCTAATCCTTCTTTTGATCCAGCAACTGATCCAAGATATCCAGAATTTCTTTCGTACGCGGCAACCATTCCTCAGCCATAACACTAGGTCGCAATTCTTTAAAATTTTCTGAAAATGAAAAGCCGATCGTTTCCAACTTTTCTTTGAACATCTGGGCAAGTTGTTCATTCACCTTCGCTGTCCATTCAAAATTGAATGAAAGCCGTTTATCTGTTGAAAGGGTGAACAACGACCGCTCGCAGATCGTTCCAAAAACAGGGCTGAACGATCCATACATGCCTGTTCCAAGACGAATTTCACTGGCGTGTTGTTTTGAAAAGGCATAGATCTGTTCAAACCCTTTGAATTCATCAGGAGAGAGTCTTTGTTTTGCATCCTGAAGCAGCAGTTCCTCCGTCCATTTTCTTCGGGTATCAGTTGATGAGGATACCGCAATATCCTTTTTTACTTCCGTACCAAATATTTTCGGAATAATGATCTCATACGCATCATGTTTGTAGTATTCAAACTCAACCGCATAGACATCAAATTGGCTATTTTGATTCACGTACAAAATGAGATCCTTGAGCCTGTCGTCGAGCTTGTCCATAAGGACGACGAAATGAAAGACGCCGTTGTTGAGATTGTCACGAACTTTCTCGATGAGTGCGTCAACGTCTTCCGTTTCAAGTTCGAAAAACTCACTAATCTTTTCCATTGTTCGGAGTTTGAACGCTTTCTGTGTGTGCTGATCTAAGATCTTCAGAAATTCATTGAAATCGTTCGAGTGTTTCCAGAGTGCCGCTCCGTAATCAAGTGATTGGGCAATGACCCTTCTCTTTTCTGTGTTTGTGTAGAGCTTCGTTTCAACAATATAGAGCTCCCCATACTTATCAATCCCAATAGCATCGATGGGACCACTGTTGGTAGGAAATTCACGTGCCAGAATGAGCAGACGGATGTCTTCCTTGATTTCATACAAAGGAATACTCTCTGGGTTTTCGTAGATGTATTGTTGCAGATAATCCTCTTTCTCAAAAGAAGATTTCTCGACTTTTACGGCTTTTCCGCCGTTGGATGAAATGATGATGGCCATAACAATTTTGTGGTTAAAAACAAAAAGGACACCCCTGAGGTGTCTAGGCCCAAACAATAGACCCTAAGGTCGTACTGCTTGTTTTATCAGGAGTGCCCGTTACGACGCACTACGACCTGATAGCCAAAAAATGGCTGAATTGGGATCTTTTGTTTGAACCTAGACGTTGAGAGTATAGCTTAGGATGCCCTTAAAGTGAAGAGCGGTCTGCGGTCTGGTTACCAACTCCTCCTCACCCCTCCTTACTCTTGTGTTTATTGGGCTTTTCAAAGCTTTTTAGGACTAGACAACCCCAACCCATATGGCATTACTTGTCCTGTATGAATAACGAATTGGAACTCAAAATAGACCTCGAGGTGATCGATTTACCCGTTATGGCAGAGGGAGAATATGACGAAATCGCAAGAGTACTCGATGTGCCAATCGAGGCAGTTGTCAGGGTTACGCTCTTCCGTTGTAACGGCGGGTTTCTTGCAATGATCACGTCGGCAAATCGTCGGTTAAACTTTGCCGCGACTTTTTCTAAAACAAAGTTGCAGTGGTGTGCCGTGCCGAACGAAGAAGAGATGCGTGAGCTTGGGACGGTTGACGGAACGAATCCGTTTTTCCTTGCCACAAACCAGCGCGTGCAAATGATTATTGATGCAAAGTTACTTGAACAGAAAAACATCGTTGTTCTCCTTGGCGATCATCGCGCAATAAAAACAACCCTGAATCACTTCATGGTCGGAACGATGCCGAAAGTACAAGGCGGGATTTCACTTCCAAAGAAGTTTGACTAACTACCGATTGCACTGAGGACTCGATATCAAAATGGTATATCCTCAAGCATAATTTCATCGTCTGGGGTGACGCTACTCATTCCATCTTTTAATATCGAGGGAAGCGGAGTGGAAAGACCAGATATCTGGGTCACAAGGTCATTTACCCAAGCAGGAACCTGCACCTTTTTCGTTATATTTTCTTTAATTTCTATAAACAGCTGGATTCCTTTCTTGGCGGTTACAAATCCAAGATGATTCTCAAATTCTTTTTCAAATCCAAGATAACGATCGTGAACAGTTCCATCCGGCCAATTTGCTGAAGCCCCGAAAATGCCGAGTATTGCCTTATTCTTATCTTTTGTTTTAGTTTCGTCTTTTGTGCCCACATGCTGTTTGTCACCATCAAAGATGACATAGCAAGGGATTCCAAACTCATTGTATAGCCTAAAGAAACGATCTATCTCGCCTTTATTGCCACAACGAACAATGGAAATGCCTTCACGAATATGATCAAAACCGACTAAATCGAAAAAGTACGGCAAGGCAAGTATCTCTGACTGACCTTCCACTAAAATGATCTTCTTCGCAAAAAACGCTTCGTTTGCCTTTTGTGAGTCGCCAGTATTTTCATAGGCATTTTTAAAATGAAGTAAAACACTTTCCTCATCGGAAGTGATGCCTATTCGTATACCTAGATCATCCACAAAATCCTTAACGGTTGCAGTTTTGCAGTACGTCCCCTCATCCTTGTCCTTTCGTATAAGATGTATTTCGTCGAAATGATCTGTTCGAAGGAAGTTGGGTGAATGCGTTGTATAAAATATCTGCAATCCTTCATTAACCACCTCTCCAGACAGTGGATCGACTTCATCCTCCGTCATTTCTCGAAGCATGTTGTAAAAGTTTCTTTGTGCTTGTGGGTGTAAGAATAGTTCAGGTTCATCTAGAAATATCGGTGTCTTATTCGGCAGATGCAATGATGCGTATGCTTTTAATACCGCAATCGTGATCGATGCCTGAACGCCCATTCCAAGAGTTGATGCTTGAAACTGCATGTCCATTTCCACCTCTTTTACCAAAAGTTGAAGAGTTCGATAAAAATTCCATGGATCATACATGGAAAGATCGATTGAGAATTCATCGGGACTTTTATTTAACTGACGCGCACTTTCTGTTTGCAAGACTTTTAAAAACTTGTCCATGTGTCCATCCCTGCTTGAGGGCGATGTCCTGCCAACAGAAAACAGAATATCGTCCCGTATCCCCTCAAGGCGTTCTTTTAGTACATCTTTTTTAGATTTTAAAACGCCATTCACCTCCATCGTTTCTTTCAAAAAAGCTTCGTTCATCTGCTGTAGAATTCTTCCCAACAAAGACCATTTGTTAGATGGGAGATAGTCTTGGATTTCACGGTCTACTCCCAAATATGCTGAAGAATACTTTTCACGATCTTCGCCCTTAATGTATCCTCCTGATAAATTTAAACCAGATTTTTGATTTCTATAGGAGTCCTGCCATGATTCTGCCAATTCCAAATATTCGTTGTCGTCATAATCCAGTCTAATGCGAACTCTATTCTCAGGGTCGCCCTGCCAATGATCGAGATCAGTCATTGAATTAAACGATGGGTATGATGGACCAAGTAACCAATTAATCGCGTTGAAAATGTTTGTTTTTCCAACGCTGTTTTCTCCGATAAAAACATTCAAACCTTTATTCGGAACGAGATCGAACTTCTTGATACTCCTATAATTTTCTATGGCAATCTTCTCAATTTTCATATCCACTATGTCTTTTCGATAACAGCAAGAAACTTTCGATAGATCGCGATCATAGCGTAAGTATCGAGTCCGCAATACGCGAGCATGTCTTTTTTGAGTTGTTCTCTTGTTTCTGACGGGATCGTCGGATCAGTGAGCGTTGCCCAGCTTGCCGATGCTGTACAGCCCTCATGAATTGCAAGATCGTTATAGGAAAGCTCGGGGCACATGACCGGAAGCACCTTCTTGATAGATGCGCTGCCACCGAATCGTGAATCAACGTAATAACCCTTTTTCACGATCATCATCAAATCGTACATGCGGTCATTAATACTCGCCATGAAGTCCGCAAACTCGGGTAGATGCTCACCGATCTCCGCATTGCGTGATGCCTCAAAGCGAGCGTTCCAAACGATAACGCTTCCTGTATCTCCAATGTGGTTCTTGAGCGATGTGGCAATTTCTTGAGCAGGATCGATCATTTTCTCGGTAAGATATTCGTAATGCTCAGGTTCTGCATCGAGTTCGCGTACAACATGGACGGAGTATTGAAAAACCATTTGCTGGTACGGTCGGTAGCCATCAAAAATTGGCACGGCGGGAAAAAATGTTTCGTAGTCCAAGAAATAGAGCGGATACTGGAGACTATCAAGTTCGGATTTGATCGTTTCTTTATCAACCAAAAGAGTCGGCTCTGCTTTTGTTCCCGGAAGTTTTATGTCCCCAAGTTCCGCCATGTTGTCATCAGGTACTTGCTCTGGCTTCAAAAATCCTCGTTCAAGAAACGCGGTGAGTTTTTCTTTGGAAAGTGAGGTAGCAATAGAGTAAATGTGATCATCTTTCAGCTCGGAAAAATAACATGCAAGAAATTCGCATTCGGCTGGATTACTACATGAGACAACATGAAGCATCCCAGGAACCTTGTTCCAATCCAGTACAGTAAGTGCTCGGGGAATTTCTTTCTTTGCCATCGGCATGGCGTTTGCGACTTCGTGCGTGATATCGACCTTCGTGAAAAGTTGCTGTGGGTCGATCTCGCCGTGTCGGACGTACTGATTATTGATGTGAACGAGGAATGTGCGGGAAACACGAATACCAGCTTCTTCGATGCAGATGCGTTGGAATGCAACGTCGATAATGTGATCTTCCTTCACGTCGGTGGAACTCTTCACTTCGTAGATGTCCCATGTGCCATCATTGTTTTTCACGAGAATATCCGAGCGACAAGAAATTGTGCTCGTCATGAACGTCGGCTGAAGCAAGGCAGTTGCACCGCTCGCAATCGCCTTTTTTGTATTCACTGCCGCAGGCATACCGAAACCATCGACGTTCACTGCTCGCAGAAACAATTTTTGTGCCCAACGATCGACAACATTTCCCTCATCGAAAATTCGCTGAAGTGCGGGATCCGTTGGCGGAACCAAATCAGGGCGTTGCTTCACAAGCCATAGCTCGCAGGAGCATCGCAAGAATTGCATGAAGTTGGATTTCGAGAGCATAGGCGGCAGTACAACACTATAATAAGTCTGCGAATGTTTTATCAAATGTTACGTCAGTATGTGCAATAAGAACGTACGCCCATTTCTTTCCGCGATTCTCTGCATTGAATTTCGAAGCCGTGGCACAAAACTTTTGACCAGCTTCCGCCTTCTCTTGTACGTCGATGCTTTCAACCTGATTTTCAGCTTTAACCTCCACCACATAAATGGAATCCCCAGTTTCTACAACAAAGTCCGGAATGTATCGCTGTGAGTTGTGGTTCCAATAGATTGAGAATTGAGATTGTGCAGGACGCAGCCACCGCAAGACTTCTTTGTCCCTATCGATAATCGTTGCAAAATCTTTTTCTGCTTTCGAATCAAACTTATAAAGTGCATGGCAAGCCTTCGTAAATCCACCAAAAACCTTCGACGGAATTGATTGCGTCGGGGTAATGGTTTCGGTGTGGTGGTAGATCTTATCCTGAAGATACATTGAGAAGTTATGCGGTTCAATTTTTGAGAATGGGAATACCTTCGTCACCTCAAAGCCTGCTGTTTTGAGATAAAAATGTTGTCGAAGCTGAGCTTGAATGTAGTGTGCAATATCTGACTTATGATAGATGACGATATTCCTCAAGTCGTCCGTGGTTTTATCCATCCCTAACGCAGAAATAACCTGCATTGCGAGTTTGTGCAATAAGTCAGCGTCGCGATCATAATCAATCTCTGGGAAATTGATGAGTTCGTTGATGATGATATTCTCAGGTGTATCTCGCAAGATGCCACCTTCGTTGGCTTGATGGATGCTTTCGCTTTCGTTTGTCCGCAATGTACGACGAACAATCTCTTCAGAAACAGGTTGGTAATTCAGGGTTTGAACATCGAGGTTAAAATCATGGAATCCGGCTTCAACAGGTGTGCCTTGTTGGATATGAATGCGCGGGATCGGGATGATTTTTTCAATCACATCATCAGCAACTTTTTCATAACTCTGCTTTGCCGCGGCAATAATTTGTTCCTTGAAAATATTTTGTTGTGGAGCCTCTTCAAGATGCGCGACAAGACGTTCAATAACGAGAGTTTGGATGGTTTCATTTTTGATGTCGCCAATATTTTTTACCGCATCGCCCATGGACTCCATGATCCCTGTTAAAGCCATCTTTGCCTCAAGCTCAAAACCAGCGGCTACTTTTTGTGGTGATTCTGTCATCGCGTCTACAGTCTTTTTCTCATTATCAAAATTTACTTCCATCAAAGATTTTGAAGAAATGACCGTTTGATCCGGTGGCAAAGCTAATGGATCTATCTCGATGATATTTTCGAGGCGAATAATTGAATTGGGGTCATTTGCCGCATCGATGATTGCCTGGAAACGATCGTGAGCGATGATCGTTAACGTATCGATTTTCTTGACTCCCGTGCGTTTCCCGTATGGAAGACGAAGACCGCGACCGATGGTTTGCTCGGTAAGAATGAGTGAGTTGGAAGCTCGTAACGGAACGATAGTGTAGAGGTTCGTTACGTCCCAACCTTCCTTGAGCATGTTTACGTGGATGACGATTTCGATTTTATTATCAGGACTCTCAAGATCAAGGAGACGTTGGATATTTTCTTCTTTTTCACTACCGCGTTGATTCGAGTGGATCTCCATGACCTTGCCAAGGTAACGACCAGCAAAAAAACAGTCAGACTCAATCATGGAGTGGATCTCTTGAGCGTGATCTGTATCTTTTGCTACAACCAAAATAAAGGGTTTTACTTTTCGCTGTCCGGTATCTCGGGAATAGATATCCAGCGCAACCTTCGTATCTTCATGGATTCTAACCGCATCCTCAAGTTTGATGAGATCAAGTTCGTTTGGATTATTTCTATATTGATCTGGATCAAACTTTTTACGAGTTGCAACTGCGGGATCCTTAAGAAAACCGTCGCGGAGTCCGTGTGCGAGAGAATACTCATAAACAACGTTTTTAAACTTGTTGCCCCGCGTATCGATTGGGGTAGCGGTCAGTTCCAAACCAAGAACTGGCTTTAACTCGTTGATCGCCTTAAGTCCTGCATCCGCTCGATAGTGGTGGGATTCGTCCATCAGCAATACGAGATCAGGAAGTTCCGAAAGATAGGTGAAATATGATTCACCGAGATATTCCGAAAGACGTTTGATCTTTGCTTCGTGCCCTCCACGAACTTCCGAATTGATTTGTTGAATATTAAATACATTGATCTTGATGGATTCACCAAACAGAGAACTCATCCGTGCCTCGGTGTAGTTATCGCTCGTAATAATCTTTGGGGGAGTTTGTACGAACTCAGCAATTCCACGAAAAACATATTTCGGGCTTCGTAAGTTCGAAAAATCATCAACGAGTTTGTTATAAATCGTTGTACCTGGAGCCAACACAAAAAAGTTCTTTATGCCTTTGACCAAGTAAAGATAGGTAACGAACGCGCCCATGAGCCGCGTTTTTCCAACACCAGTCGCAAGAGAAAATGTCACAGACGGAAAGTCGCGCTCAAAGTTACTGCACGTTGGATACTTTTCTTGAATAGCCTTCAGTCCAGCTACAATGTCCTCATCTTTTTTCAGTTCTAAAATATCAGCAATCTCGGATAAGATAGCAAGGCTGTCGGCTTGCGGTTGGCGCAACGAAAGACGGTTCTTTATTGTTTGAGCAACGTGATTCATATTTATTCTTCAGCGATATCTTGGTCATCTGTGATTTCTTCCGTTGCCTTGATGATGTTAAGGTCGTAATTTTCTTTTGCGAACTCACATCGACCTAAAATCATCTGTGGAATTTTTTTCAAAGTGATGTTGGAATATTTCTTTTCGCATTCGGGAGCAAAAGACTTTGTGCAAATTAGCAGACTTTCTCCGTTCAGCATCTCGCCGTGAATCGTATCCAGTTGTTCAACGGTCATAAAAACCGTTGTCACAAAAATGAAGTCCGTCTCCGTAGATCCTCCATGTTTCCAATAGACATCTTCACTTGGTAAAAATCTAAATCCCTCATGCTTACACATCGCCGCCGCAAGCATATTAGCATTGTACTGCTCATCAATAATCCAGCGATCGTAGCGGTCTTTTTTGAGCAGACTCGAGGCAAGATTGTAAAATTTGAAACCGCCTCCACCTTTCCAGTCAAGAGATCGCGACAAAGCCAAGCCATCGTTACCGTCAATAACCTTTTTCAATCGCGGCAAGCAGTGGGTATTGGCATGATTTCCAAATTCAATGCCGATATGTTTTCGACCCATTTTATGAGCAACTGCAGATGTTGTTCCAGAGCCAAGAAAGGAATCAAGAACCCATTCGCCCGGAACTGAAGCGATCTCAAGAATTCTTTTCAATAACCGTTCAGGTTTCGGCGTGGAAAACGGATCATCTGAAAATAATTTTTTAATCTCCTGTTTGGCCTCTTGATTGTCACCAACTTCCTCACGGAACCAGAGAGTTATTGGTACTAAACCCTGCTGAACCTCAGATAAAAATCGCTTATAACGCGGAACATTATTGCCAGATTCTCCAAAATAAATTCGATTATCCTCTATGAGCTGTGCAAATCGATCTTTGGAGAATCTCCAACTTGTTCCGGGTGGTGGCATCAAAACACGTCCCGATGGAGTGGTTACTGGATAAATATCTTTTGGGTTTGGTGTTTTTGCATGACATGGCCCCGATGCCCAAATGCCCCTTGGATCATTATCGATATTCGTATAATTACTAGAATCCTCGTCTGTTCTTGGCAACAAATTCCTTTCCCATTCAATCTTATTGTTTGCGTAGCAAAGAACAAAATCGTGATTATCAGAAAGCCAACGAGCGTCATTACTTCTAGTATGTTTCTTTTCCCAAATTACAGTTGCTACAAAATTACTGCGCCCAAAAATTTCATCACATAACACCTTGAGATAATGGCACTCGTTATCATCAATAGAAATCCAAATAGTACCTTGTTTTGTATCCAGCAAATTTTTTAGAATTTGTAATCTTGGTCGCATCAAGCTTAACCAAATTGAGTGTTCAAGATTATCGTCATAATGCTCAAATGCACTACCGGTGTTGTACGGCGGGTCGATGTAAATACACTTAATCTTTCCAGCAAAATCTTGTTCAAGTGCTCTGAGCGCAAGAAGGTTATCACCATGGATGAGCATATTTTCTGATTTTGCATCACCATAGGATTTGGCGGAATCTTCAATCAGAATACGTGGCTCGAGGTGTAATTCCTCGTCCTTGCCGATCCAGGTTAGTTCAAGTTTTTGTTTTGGATTATTCATAGGAGGATCATTTTAGGAGCGCTGTTCCCGTCCCAGTCAATTTGTAGACTTACCTCATCTACTTGACCGCTTTCTTGATACAGCTTAATCAGAATATTCGATTTACCCACGCACACGTAGGATAGATTTTCTACGTCTTTTCCTGCGCCAATGGCAAATTGTGCCAATGCGTCACCACTGCGGGATTCAGAGAAATAGAACAGAACATCCAAATATACGGTCTGGTTTGGGTAAATGTCCCTTGCTGTTCCTTTGTTTGGCTGGCTATGAGTCCAAATAAGCGGAACAGGAAAGAAATCCTTCCTTTCCTGTTCATCAAATACAATCTTTTCTAAAGAAGCCTCAATGGATTTAGCAATAAACTTACCCTCATTTTTAATGACCAATCTTCCAACATGATGATTCATTTGGTCATCGTCGTATGCTTCATTTGCCTGATCAACGATACTAACATTCAAAACTCTTATCTTGCTGTTCTTTGGTCTGTTATTCAACCAATTCACAATCCACGGCGTTGCCAAAGCAATGGCAACCGCAAAAAGTGTGATCGTTGATAGCCAACTATCCGGAATCAAATACCAAGAAGTTTGGACTTGATGAGGGGAGATATTATAAGCGTGGAAGAAATTTCGCATAATTAAACGACCTTCCACCGAATAGTAAAAAGTTGCTCACTGGACGCTTTCTGTTTCAGTTGAGCTTCAACCCTATCAATTAAGCTCTCTTTACGTTGTTCAACCTGATCATGGGCTTCAAACTGTTGTTTTCTCTTTTCGTTACGTTCGGCCTCCATTGCTTTAACTTCTTTTTGAGCCTTGAGCTTGTCGGCAAGATCAATCATCTTTTTGGCATTGGTTTTTGCCGTCTTGATGTCGATTTCAAGTTTACGAAGATCAAGATCCAACGCTTTCTTTACGTCGTCAGCCCACTTATCAAGCTTGTCTACTTCGTCATCAAAAAACGCACCGTTTCTATCTGTAATTTTAGCTGCAACCGATGACATCGCTTGATTATCAAGCTCATTGAGCTTGTCACGATCTGCTGGATGGATAACCGCCGATGCGACGACTCGTGCCGAAAGCGCAAAAAACTTCTCAGCGATTTCTTGATCAATTATTTCTCCGGCGTCATCAATAGCGGAAAGTACGAGAATATCTTCAGTTTCAAAAGCCTCTACCGTATGATTTGAAACCTTGAGAACACCACTTTTTCCAACGAATGGCTGGATCACTGAAATAATGGTTGGGTTATTCGTATAGTCGAAGACAATCTCCACATCTTCAAGCTCCAAGCCGCGCACCTGCGTAAGGATCTGTTGCGCCAAGGAATGCCCTGGACGATAGATATGAGCATCCTCAACGTTCTTGCCTATCTTGTACGGACCCGGGTCAATCACTGCACTTGGAAAGGGATTATTCTTCAAGGAGAAAGAATACTCGTGTTCGGAGAATTCGGCATTATCACCAAGGTAATATTTCGTCACGTCCCAAAGCCACCGTTCATAGGTGTCCAGATATGCCTGACTTTCCCGTTGGTTGATTTTCAACTTTTTATGAACGTCATCATCGAAATTTTCGAGCAAAGTGCGTCGAGTATCGGAAAGGTTGCTCTGGATACTCTCGTCCATTTCTTTCTGAAGATCATCAAACGCGGTATTGATTTCCTCGGTCGTTCGACAAGTTTGATAAATTCCAGCAATTCGTTTTTCAAAGTCGACGCCTGATTCAATCGTTCCCAATACTTCGTCGCTTGCGCCGAATACACCCTTGAACAGGTTGAACTTTTGATCGAGAAGCTCGTAGACGCGTTGATCCGCGGCATTCTTTAAGTTCACGAAGTTGATCACCACCACATCATGCTTCTGCCCATATCGATGACAGCGCCCGATGCGCTGTTCGATTCTTTGCGGATTCCAAGGAAGATCGTAGTTGATGACGAGAGAACAGAACTGAAGGTTGATACCTTCGGCACCAGCTTCTGTTGAAATCATGATCTCTGCTTCGTCTTTAAAGTACTCGATAAGCGCGGCACGGGTATCAGCCGTTTTTGATCCAGTAATCTTATCTGTATCTTTGTACCTATTGAGCCAGTCCGAATAAATCTGCTTTGACTTCGGATCGTTATTTGATCCGTTAAAGAGCACAATCTTACCTTCATAGCCACCACTCGCGAGCAGGTTCTCCGCCAAGTATTTTTGAGTAATGGTCGATTCTGTAAAAATAATCGCCTTCTTTTTAGCACCCAATTCGGCTGTCATTTCGAACCCCTTATCAAGAGCGGTGATGAGAGCTTCACCCTTAGAATTGGTAAATATCTTCTTTGCCAAATCTCGAAACCTTGCAAGGTCAGTCATTTCCGCTTGCATTCTAGGAATATCCTCGGCGGTGAGAATCCTTTTTGCGTTAATAGCATTTTCACTTTCGTCCTCCTCACTATCAACCCATTCATCGGAAATCGCCTCGAATGCTTCAAAGTCTTGAACAATTGTTGTGACATCGCCATCTTGATTGTCTGTGTTTGTCTTTGTTTCCTCAATGAGCATCTCAAGCTTGTAAACCAAGCCGTTCAACGTGCTGGCGATCGCAAATGATGATGAAGCTAATAGCTTACGGAGAATCAGAGTCATCAACTTTCGTTGAGCTGCTGGCAATGCATAGAGCCTTTCACGTTGAAGATATTCGGACATCCCATCATAAAGATCAACCTCTTGATCTGTCGGTATATAGGACTGTGTGAGTGGCTTTCGCTCGGTATAGTTGATATATTCAAGTACCTGCCGGCGAAGCGTTCTGATGCAAACGCTCTTTAATCGATCCTTCAACTCCAAAAACATCTCTTGTTTAGGTTCAACGAGTCCTAGTTCACTTTCAAAAATATCTTGATCGCGAGAGACGCGAGCATAGTTGGACTTAAAACTTTTAACATCGCCAAAAACATGATCATCAATAATACTCACGAGACCATAAAGCTCAAGTAACGAATTCTGAAGTGGGGTGGCAGTGAGCAGTATCTTCGGTACCTCAGCAAGAGATTCTTTAATCTCTCTAGCGATCTTGTTGCTTGTTTTATACACGTTCCTCAATCGGTGCGCTTCGTCAATGACACACAAGTCCCATTTCGTTTGTTTTATGTAGGCTGATTTTGATCGTGCAAAATGATAGGAGCAAATAATGCTAACATCATCCTGGTCAAACGGATTAAGATTGCCCCCTTTGATTGTTTCATTAAACGACTTCGCCTCTAGAATGACCGACGGGAGGAAGAACTTTTCTTGCAATTCCGAATTCCACTGCTTCCGAAGGCTCGACGGCACAATGAGGAGTATTTTTCTTTTGCGCTCCGCCCATTTCTGAGAAAGCACCAATCCAGCCTCGATAGTTTTTCCGAGTCCCACTTCGTCCGCAAGAATAGCTCCTTTTGATAACGGAGATCGAAAAGCAAAAAGTGCAGCTTCAACCTGATGAGGGTTCAAGTCAACCTGGGCATTCGACAGTGTAGAAGAAAGCTTTTCTAAACTATCGGATGCACATCGCTTTGTCAGCGAATAGGCAAAAAATTTGGCTTGATATGGGGTCAGATTCACAAAATAAACATCATTTTTACGCTATATAACCATAAAATCATACCAAATTAAGCCACTTTTAGGTAGCTGAAGGGTAATTCGTCAAAAAATCACCCATACGAATGAAAAAACAATCTAAATCTTCTAAATAATCTCCTCTTTTTGGAAGCGCACGAGTACTTGTTTCAACAGTGAAATCACATAGTCAACGTCACCTGACTCAGTAACATTTACATCTGTGAGATATTGATTGTAGTGCTCAAAAGATTTATTACGAATTTTTGCCTTGCCCTCTGGATCATTGAGATCTTCTGGACGCGTACGTGTAAAAGTAATATTGAGTCGTCCAGCAGTCGGTTCGATAGAAATCACATTTCTCAAGCCTATTTTGTAGGCGACATATCGTTTCGTAGCCTTCTCTTGAAAACGATTATCCGTCTCAAAAATTCGTCGACGTAATTCCTGTGACAGATCGTTGATGTCGTCCTTGGCACGCCCGAAGACTTCTTCGGCGGATATCGTTTCTACTTCCTTGCTTACAGTTGAAACCACTTCGTCTCGCGAGACGGTTTTGATGGATTCCGCGGACTGTAAGGCTTTAATTTGATTGAATGAAATCAAGTCGTCACTGTATTTCTTCGCTTCCCAAAGTTCAATCGGCAAATCTTTAAAATTAATCGCTTGCAATTGATGCGCGGTGAAGCTTTGGGCAATAAACAATACGCGACTCTGCGACCAGTCGATATCGTCGCGATGCAGATGCTTGCCGATCCTTTCGCTGTATTCCAAGATGAAATCCGCCTTGTTATTTAACATCAATGATAGATAAGCGAAACCTTGGTCGATCACACTAAAGCTTCGATCTCGCTTGTACTCAATAATCACGAAGGAACCGGTTTCCATGTCGTATGCCAATGTATCAATGCGTAGATTATTCAAGGCAAATTCCGTTGAAACAAACTGCAATCCAAAAACTGTTTCGAGGTTTGTCTCGGTGAGCTTTTGCAAATCCTTTTCGAGTTTCAATTCCGTTTCTTTGATCTGCTCCAGTTTGCCACCTTTAATACGAAGAAGAGACATATAATTGAAGTTATTCTCTCAAAATTCGCATCCCGTGGCAATTCGTGGGTGATTATAAGGGATTAAAAGAGATAATGTTACCAACAGCTAGGCGCACTGGACGCCCCGTGGGGGTTGCGTCATTGATGTGTTGTATGAAAAACACACAAGTAGGCGTGGTGACCCAGGTGGGGTTGACACGCACAAAACACGAACAGCCAGTGGCTCCTGAGGAAATCAAGTACTGCCTGTACGCTCGCAAGAGTAGTGAGTCGGCTGAGCGGCAAGTTCTTTCTATTGATTCGCAGGCGAAGGAAATGCTTCAGATCGCGGTGCGGGATGGACTTAACGTAGTGGAGATTAAACGAGAAAGCCATTCAGCAAAATCTACAGGTCAACGACCAATCTTCAATGAACTACTGAACGATATCCGAGATAAAAAGTTTAATGGGATTCTGACGTGGGCACCGGATCGATTGAGTCGTAATGCCGGTGACCTGGGTGCGATCGTTGATCTGATCGACCAAGGATTGCTCGCGGAGATTCGCACGCACGGACAAACATTCGGAAACAATCCGAATGAGAAATACTTGCTGATGATTCTTGGGTCGACGGCCAAACTTGAAAACGACCACAGAGGAGAAAACGTAAAGCGCGGACTTCGCACACGAGTGGAGATGGGTCATTGGCCGGGAATGGCACCCATTGGATATTCGGATCAAAAGCGTATGGATAAAAAGTGTCAGAAATTACTTGATCCTGTTCGCGCTCCTATTGTGAAACAGATGTTTGAAAAAGTGGCGTACGAAAAATATAGCGGTCGCAAACTTTACAACTGGTTGAAGCACGATCTGAACTTTAAGACGCGCGGTAACAAAACGTTGACGCTCAGCGGAATCTATCGCATCTTCGAAAATCCTTTCTACTACGGACGGTTCGAGTTCCCGCGCAACAGCGGCAACTGGTACGAGGGTAAGCACAAACCGATCATCACAAAGGAGTTATTTGATCAAGCCAACACACAACTCAAACGCGATCAGATCGTGCGGGAGAACAAGGAGTTCGCCTTCACCAAACTGTTCACGTGTGGGATATGCGGATCTGGAGTATCGGCGGAGGAGAAATACAAACAACGAAAGGACGGCGGTCACACGCGGTACGTTTACTATGGATGTACCAGAGCGCGAGATCGTGATTGCAAAAATGTGTACATTCGAGAGGATGAGTTGATTGTGGAACTTCTGAAAATTATTGATCAGATCGACATCAATGAAATGGGATTGAAGGTGAAGCTTGAAGAAGAGATAAAGCGTTTCAGTCGGTTTGAACGGTTGTTCCGAGGTGGAACGTCTGTACCAGAGGGAACGACTGAGGAGATGGATGTGCGTGCGTATATGAAGTATCTTCTGCGAGAAGGGAGTTTGTCAGAGAAAAGAGAGTTGTTGGGGAATTTGAGGAGTAGGTTGAGCTATCAAAACAAAAAAATCACCCTGATTTATGGTTTAGATTCCTCCAGTTCACAAACCTCTTAAAACTTTCGTTGTATTGATTTTTGCAGTAAAATCTTGGCGTTATGAAGACAAGGAAAAGTAATGTGAGAACAAACAAGAAGGTGCGCACTGTCCCAGAGAAACGCAAGCGAAAGCTGGTGGCTGTTGATGTTCAAAATGTACGCAACTTAGCAGAAACCATTGGCAAGCTGATTCCACTCTCTGGCTATCGTTCTTCTTTTACTATTACAAAGCTGGCTAAAGATCGAGCGCTTAGCAAATATTTAATGGTTCAACAAATTTCCGGATTCAGCGAGATCGGTGCAGATTTAATGGGAAAGGCGTTCAACGAAAAAGGAGGAAAAATCCAACTTAATAACCTATAAAAACTGTCTGGAGATTTCACTCGTCCGTATATCTGTAGCTTGTTTGGTTCCTCGTTTGGCCAGAAGTATAAGAGCATCCGATCACGGATACTTTTTTCAATACTTGTCAGTGCTGCCTTGGCTTTTGGTCGAACTCTTGCGTAGGCGGATATATAACGATTGTAATTTATTTCCGTTGCCATATGTTAAGAATTACTCTGGATCCATGATGCAAAAGTTATGGAACTTTTTTCCAAACTCACTCAATTCAATTGACTCATTGAAAGCGTTATCTCCGCCGAACTGTAAGCTCGTTATCGTCGTTTCGATAAAACCCAGATTTCTCAACCGTCCAACAGCTCCTACTATAGCGTACTGACTAACCCCATTTTTTTGGATACCACGAACTGGCACTGCAGCAGTCTGTACCGCCAACCCAGATAACACTTCACATTCAAGATAAGTCATTGAGCCGAGTGATTGCAAAAAGAAGCTCTTTTCATCAAAACTGCCAACCGATTGCAAAAATATGTTTGTCAAAAAGTTTTTCAAGTATCTTCTTTTTTCCTCTATCTGCTCGATTTCTATCCTCTCGTTTACTTGTTCGATGATGGCAATCAAAGACACCTCATCATCTGGACTGATCGAGAAAGACTTCATTGTTTTTTTCACTTCAGTAGCTACTTCTTGATAAAAGGTTTCAATTCTTCTGAAACGTCTTTCTTCCTTGGCTCCAAAATATAGAGTAGCAAGTGACCCTCCAACGTATGGAATCAGCTGCAACCCCGCCTCTATAGCCAAATCTCGTCTTTCATTTGCTGTAAGTTTTTCAGTTTTTTCTTTGCCCATACTGTCGATGATAGCCATGCACAAAGTTTAACATGTAAGCCTATTCAAGATACAACAAAACCGCCATCTCTGGCGGTTTTGTAATGGGGACAGATCCCTATGGGTCGCCCCGCTTGCCCTGAGGCGCGCGGGTCGCTCCGATAAGAAGTTGTCCTGGCGGACCGGACGGGACTCGAACCCGCGATCTTCGCCGTGACAGGGCGACGTGTTAACCAACTACACTACCGATCCATGAAATGTGGAAAAATAATAGCATAGAGA
>Ga0209417_1003810_pt1 | contig 19298 bp, 18 predicted proteins | sample RifGroF2_FD_184002 | JGI IMG/M metagenome (GOLD analysis project Ga0209417, IMG submission 184002) | Groundwater microbial communities from Rifle, Colorado, USA - Groundwater F2 (SPAdes) (version 2) | ecosystem: Environmental > Aquatic > Deep subsurface > Groundwater | place: Rifle, Colorado... | reverse complement strand
TTCCAAGCGTACTTTCTCAGGGGCCTCAATAAAGATTTTAAGATCTAAACGAGAAAGCAAAGATTCATGCAAGGAGTATAAGCCTTCTAAGACAATAAGGGGCTGTGGAAAAAAGAGTTCATAGCCTTCTCTTTTTCCTGTATAATGATAAATAGGTTTTTCAATGCTTTTTCCTGCTTTAAGGAGATGAAGATGTTCTGCAAGAAGAGGAAAATCAAAGCATGCAGGATGATCATAGTTATCTCCTAAATGTTCTGGTCGCTCACTCTCATTAAGATAATAATCATCTAAGGGAAGATGGCTTGCATGCCCATTATACATCTCACAAAGAAGGCGAGCGAGATGGCTTTTTCCAGAAGCAGAACCCCCTGCAATAGCTACAGTAATAAGAGGAGTTGTATCACGCATGTGACCAATATCTTTTTGTAAAACAAGGAGCCCTTCATCAAGAGAAATTTCTTTCATAAACAAAATAAAAAAAACTTAGTCTTTTTAAATATTTTCATGGCACAGGGGGGATTTGAACCCCCAACCCCGAGCTCATGAGACTCGTGTTCTACCAGGTTAAACTACTGTGCCAAATGTTCTTTGAGAAAAATTAGTCCTTTAAAAGGCTTTGGATGGTTTTTTGAACTTTGTCTAAATCTGGATCATGCTGTGTTCTCCAAGTCTCAATTTTGATTCCATCACCTGGTCTTCGGGGGATAATATGAAAATGCACGTGCGGCACAAGCTGTCCTGCATCCTTTCCATTGTTTTGAAGAATATTAATGCCTTCTGTATAATGCATCATACCTTTGGCAATTTTTTGCAATGTTTTCATAAAAGCAATATATTCATGCTCTGGTATTTGAGAAAGAAATTCATAATGATTTTTAGGAATAACAAGTGTATGCCCTTTACTTGCAGGATGAATATCTAAAAAAGCAAGACTAAAACTATCCTCATAAACTATCTGTGTAGGAATTTCTTTTTGTATGATACTACAAAAAACGCAATTAGACATCTTTAGATCCTCGGAAGATCTCTTTTTTATTTTCTTTAAGCCCATCGAGAATTTGCTGCTTTGCAATTTCCAAAAGACCTACAGTTTCTTGTGGAGCCATATTTTTAGAACTCATCTTCGTTGCCATCTTTCCATCTTTAACAATAAATTTAATGATAAATATTTTGTTTTCACTCATACACAAAAGAAGGCTAATATTCTTTAAAAAACTATCTTTTCAGAAAAGCATACGGAAAGTTTATATAGGAAAAAGTTTTCAGAAGAAAAATGAACAAAATATTCATTATAACATTCATTGCAATTTTATGCATGTCTTTTTTTGTAGCCGCAGAAGAAAATCTTGAAACCTTACTCTTAGAAGGAACAGAAGAGTTTTCAGGAGAAGAAAGAATCGATGCACAAAAAGAAGTACTCGCAAATAATCCTGATCTCATTACAAAAGAAATTGAAGCATTTACAACGTCTCTTCCAGGCATATTAAAAACTGTCGTAGGAAATGTACAGGTAAATATATATTTTGAGAATGATTATGTAATGGGTATTGTATTAGAAGATACAAAAGTGGTAGAAATACAAAATGAAGAAATAGCCAATCCTACATTTGAGGTTTATGTTTCTGATAAAGTCTTTGAAAAAATAAATACAGGTGAAGAGCCGAATATAAAAACAACATTGAAAGACAAAGACATAACATATAAAGGTCTTGGTTTCAAAGGAAAAATGAAATCTGCTATTTTAACTGCAGCATTAAAAGTTTCAGGGATGTAATTTTCCAAAGTTTTATAAGGCAAAAAATCCTATACCAATATATGGAATACCCCCTCTACTATACTCTAGAAGAGGCAGAAACCCTCTTGCCAAGAGTAGAGGAAAAAATACAACGCCTAAGAAAAATCCATAAAGCCTTAGAATTTCTCAGTAGCATAAATATAGAAAATGAAGCAGACAATCCTGATGTGGATCTTATTATTACAAGATTAAATATGAAATATTATAAAAGGGTATATCTCTATCATAAATATCTTACAGAATTATTAACCATGGGAGTAATAATAAAAGATATCCGCCTTGGTATTGTTGATTTCTATGCAAAATATGAAGGGCGTTCTATTCACCTCTGTTGGAGAATAGGAGAGAAAGAAATAAAATACTGGCATGAAATTAATGAAGGTTTTGTAGGAAGACAGCCTATTGATATACTACACCAAAAACACACACTCTAGAAAAATTTAAATATGCATGGAACTCTTTTTTTCCTATGGAACACAATAGACTCGCACAAGAACGGATAGAAAAAGTAAAAAAATTGCGAGAAATGGGCATAGATCCCTATCCCTATTCCTACAAAGACTATGTCTTTAGCTCAGTTCTTCTTGAGAAATATCAAAATCTCAAAGAAGGAGAAAAAGGAGAAGAGAAAGTTTCAATCATGGGGAGAATAATGACCCTAAGGGAAATGGGAAAAGCTTCTTTTGCACACATACAAGATCAAGAGGGGCAAATACAAGTATACATAAGAGAAGAAGAATTAAAAAATTATGATGTCTTTAAATTAGTTGATCTTGGGGACATTCTTGGTATAAAAGGCCATGTATTCAAAACAAAAAAAGGGGAAATTACAGTATGGGCAGAAGAATTTGTTCTTCTCAGTAAATCCATTTTGCCATTACCAGATAAATTTCATGGATTACAGGATACAGAGATTCGTTACAGACAAAGATATGTAGACCTTATCGCAAATCCAGAAGTAAAAAAAACTTTTCTTTTGCGAAGTAAAATTGTAAGTGCAATAAGAGAGTATCTTGATAAAAAAGGCTTTGTAGAAGTAGACATTCCTGTATTGCAGCCAGTCTATGGCGGAGCAAATGCCCGTCCTTTCAAAACGCACATTAATGCATGGAATTTAGATTTATTTCTATCTATTTCACCAGAATTATATCTCAAAAGACTGATTGTAGGCGGTTATGAAAAAGTGTATACTATCTGTAAGAATTTTAGAAATGAAGGTGTAGATAAAACGCATAATCCAGAGTTTACGATGATGGAATGTTATTGGAGTGGTGTTGACTACAATGATATGATGGAGCTAACAGAAGATCTCTATGAATATGTTGCAGAGAAAGTATTAGGCACAACAGAAATTGTCTACCAAGGAACAAAAATAAGTCTAAAAAAACCCTGGAAAAGGCTTACGATGGCTGATGCATTAAAAACCATGGCAAAAATAGATGTAGAGAAACTTTCCGATAAAGAAATTTTCAAATGTATCGAACAACAAAGAATTGATGCACATAATCTTACAAGAGGCCTTGCAATAGCTGCACTTTTTGAACAGCTCTGTGAAGAAAAGCTCATACAGCCAATATTTATTACAGACCATCCTCGAGAAACAACTCCCCTATGTAAACTAAAAAGGGGAGATCCAGAGTTAATAGAACGTTTTGAGCCCTATATTAATGGCTGGGAAATTGGTAACGGGTATTCAGAGTTAACGGATCCTATTCTGCAAAAGAAATTTTTAGAAGAACAGGTGGAAAGAGGTCGTGGTGGCGATGAAGAAGCACATCAAATGGATACAGACTTTATCCGTGCAATGGAATATGGAATGCCTCCTACTGGCGGTGTAGGTATTGGTATTGATAGAATGGTTATTCTTTTAGCCAATGCAAGTTCTATTCGCGAAGTTATTTTCTTCCCAACAATGAAACCAGAAAATTAAAGAGTTCTAAACCTTTCTATTTCTTTTTGTATCTTCATCTTATCCCAGCCTCCTTGAATAAGATCATTGAAAATATCCCCCTCATGATGCCCCAGGCAAATTCTTTTGTAAATATATGACTCAAATTGCCCTTGAGGCAGTTTTTTTATTGCAAGAGTCATTTTTTGAATAGCATCTTCTTTCCACCCTTGGTTCAGTAAAGCTTCTCGAAGATGTTCCCTATCCTGATAAAGGTACACATACCGTTTTAGAATACTCTGATTTTTCTCCTCAACAACTTCTTCAGGAACAATTTTTTTGTTTCGTATTCGCTGATAAAAAGAGACGCCTGTTTTTGCAAAGTAGTAAAGCAATAAAGAAAAGAGTACCACATAGACAAAGATAAAAAGGAAAGAAGAACTTGTTGGATAAGAAGAAAGTACTTCTCCTAAAGAAGCAAAAGTACCATTATCTTCACTTTCTTCTGGAGCATTGCCTGTTTTTAGGCTTTGAGCAGTAACGCTTTCTTCATAAAGAGTCTGTGTGCTAAGTGTAAAAGTCCCAAAACGATTCACATCACTTTCCAGATAATAATATTCCTCATCCTCATCAACAAAATAGATATCATAAAAAGTCCCTTCCTCATCAAAAAAGAGAAGATCTTCTAGTGAATATCCATTCTCTTCGAGCAAGGATTTCTCAAAAGTATATTCAAGAGTAAAATAAGAAAGTTGACTTGTATCAAATGTAGAAGAAAAAATAGAAAAACGATTATAATTTCCTTCTGGATCAGCACCTTGAACATAAAGAATAATATCCTTCAAATCACTGTTAGATGCAAAGTATCCAGAAAAAAGAGCGACAGCAGAGTCATACATGTCTATACGTTCTTCAACATCAGTGGAAAGGAATAAAAAAGGAAATTCATAAAGCAAATATTCCTCTTCATGGAAATCAATGAACGGTTCTTTTTCAGCAGCTGCTTTTCCTCCATCACTAGCAGCAGCACTTGTTGTTCCAGGTGGAGCTGGAGGCGTATTGGAAAGAGTATAAGTCCCAAAGACATTTGTGCTAAAAGGGATATAGTAGCTATTCCATTCATTTGTTTCTGTTTGTACAACCCACGTAGAAGTGGCGTAATTAAAACGGAAGAGCTTGAAAGTTGTCGAATAAAGGGTATTAACTGCATCAGACACATAGGAAAGACCCACAGTAGCATTTCCACTTAAATTTCCTACAAGGTGATCATCAGGGATAATTGTCCAAAAATTAACAATTTCACTCTCTAAGTTTGTACTTGTATTCTCAGGATTTGTAATAGAAGCATGGACAACAGCAGAAATTTTAGCACTGATATTATTTCGTGTAGTAAGACTAATACTTGCAAAATTGTCACCAAGGCTATTTGTAAAATTAATAATAACAGCAGTATTTGCAGTAAAATTATAACTAGTTGTATTTTGGCTAAGAACAAGTGCACTTCTATTAAAAACATAAAAGCTCAATGTTGTATTCACAAATTGATTTGCAGTATCATTACAATTGATATAATAGGTATAGTTGCCTGCGGCATTGCTCAAATTAATAACTTGTCCATGACTAAGTCCAGAAGTAAATGTCATTGGGCCATAAGATCCACTCTTATTTTTGTATTCACAGTATGCAGGCTCATTTGTCGTTACATTTAATGAAGTAGTATTCTCCCAAGAGACAGCAATAGGATCATCAATAGCAGTTAAAGTTGGTACCCGAGTATCGAGCCGCACTGTTCGGTAATTCCAAATGCTTGTGCTCCTTTCGCTATCAAGACTTTCATTAATAGCTTGGTGAGCACGGGCTCTCCAATAATACGTATTATCAGCATAGTCTGCAAGAGTAAGCGTGTAGTTCGTGCTGTTCAAATATTCAATTGATTCTCTTGCCACATTGCTAATACGAAGTTCATCAATGGTTCCGTTAAGAACAATATTTCCATCTGAAAAACTCCCATTTGTTCCAAAATAAACCATCATTCCACTAACCCCTGCCGTTAAATTAGGCCCAGTAGTCCTATTCACAAGAGTTCCATCAATAAATAAACTTAAATTTTTGTTTCTCTGCCAAGAAACTCCAATATGATGCCATTCTTGTGCAGTCCAGAGAGTAATATTATAACTCAAAACAACAGAATTATTCCGATCCATACTCAGATAAAGAAGTGATCCTGTACGATTAAGAGCAAGTCTATTATCTCCTTGTGCAAGAAAATAATTTATTCCACCATCATTTCCTCTCCAATTAGGTCGCACCCAAAATTCAATAGTCCCCATACCATCATTAAGTACTGGTCGGAGTGTACGAAGGAATTGTCCACTATTTTTGATTTCAAAGCCATTTCCCCATCTCCCATAACTCTGTGTATTACTCCAGTTCCCAAGAAATCCATGATCACGTAAAGTTTCCTTCAATTCAAAATGTTCTACAAAAATTGTCTGATTATCATCACTATAATCTACTTCTGTGAGATTATTAATAGCAAGTGTACTCACAAGAACATTGCTAAAGTTAGAATCATTTGCAAGCAGAAACTCATAAAAAACAGTATCATTTTCAAAATCAATTGCACGCGTCCAATTAAAAGTAACATTCGTTGATGTTTGTAAAGAATTATTGTTTTGTGCTAAAAGAGAATTATTTCCTGTGTTAGTATTATGGATATATGCAGAATAATTAAAAAATTGGAAGGAAACATCAAAGAGAGTTGGGCTTTGAAAGCTGCTATTAGATGCAAAGAAGACTGTATACTGCATAAATCGTTGAAGTTCTCCTGTATATTCTCCTCCGGTAGAGTTAGTAAATCTATCCTCTGCATGAGAAAGGATTTCAGCAGCAGAAAGCGTTCTGTTATAGATGACAAAACTATCAAGTGTTCCATTAAAAATATTAAGACCAGGCCCATCTCCAATAGTAAGAGCTGTTGTTCCAGTGCTTATACTCCCATTTGTAACTGAAGCTTTTTCAAGGCTCCCATTCACATAAAGTCTTGTGGTATTATCAGCATCTCGAGTAACGACAATATGTGTCCAATTTTCTAAGAGAAGAGAAGATACTCCTTCTGTTGTTTTAGTAGTCCCATCATCATTGCTTACATTAAAAATAAGAGTTCCACTTCTATTTGTATAAAGTGTGTATTGAGATTTACTAAATAATGCAATGCCTGTGTTATTATTTGTTGGCTTTACCCAAAGTTCTATACTATAGTTTTTTGGACTATTCAAACGAAGAGCAACTGCACTAGCAATAGCAACACCATTTTCTCCATACATCCGTACACCATAGCCATGTTTCCCAAAAGGAGTAAAATCATTATTAGAAAGGTTTGCTTCTGAAGCTAATTCTCCTTTTGTTAAACTTATATTCCCCTTTCCCTCAGAAAAATCTACTCCAATAATCATATTGAAATCTTTAGAATGTGTTGGATCAGGTCCAGAATATTCTGCCCAGTTTGTTGTTCCATTATCTCCTTGTACTCCTGTACGAACTTGTAAAGAAAGATTTGTTCCTGCAGGAGTATAGTTTGACCAACGAAGAAGAGGGTCATCATGTCCATTTGGAAGGGCAAGGACTTGTGAAGTAAAATTTCCATTGACAAAGTATGCAGTACTAGAGCTATTCAAAAGACTAATATTCCCAATCTGTAAACTACAATTAACATAATTACAAGTGCCATTTCCAAATTGTGCTTGTGTTGTTTCAACTTCTAAAGTATTTTGTCGAGAAAGCCGTACAATTCCTCTTTTATACTGGTCGTGGATAACCGCCGCAGATAAACTTGCATTATAAGCTGCAACTTCATCAATAAACCCTCGAAAATGGGTTGTTGAGCCTATATCATTTTTTCCAAAATAAAGAAGACCAGAATAATTTCCCAGTCTTCCAGAGACGCTTGTAGAGTTGTCTAAACTGCCATCAATATACAAAGAGAGAGTGCTGTTATCATAAGTAAATACAATGTGTTTCCATGTGTTCAAAGGAAAGAGCCCACTGCCAACAAGTTGTTGAGAAGTGCCATTTGCCCCTAAAGGAAAATCAATTTCTAAAATGTTACCATCAATATGAATTCTAAATTGATCAAGATGATAGAGTTCCATATTTGCTGCTTCTCGTGCAAAAACCCACATCTCAAGAGTAAAGTTCTTTGTAAAGTTGAGTGATGCAGTATTCCCAACAGTAAAATTATTTGTTCCATTTGGAACAATAGCATAATAGTTTCTTCCGGTAGTCCAATTAGACTGGTTGCTGGAGCCAGAAAAATTATTTACAAATTCATGGAACTCAGTCCCAATGCCTTCATCAAAAGCCCAATATGCAACAAGGCTATTTCCAACTTGAGGAATAATACCACATTCAATCTTATCATGAACACTAACATTTCCTGTTGCAAGAGTACTTTGATTTTGTAGTCGCATTGTATTTCCATTCACATACCAAAGATACAAAAGAGAAGTGACGTCAGTGCTTATGGATCCATTTGCACAAGTAAGGATAATATTATTACTCAAATAAGGAGTTTCATTTTCTACATTCACATAATCAACTTGATATGCTCCACTACTATTTCCAACAAAAAATCCTGAATATGCAGTGAGTATGCTTGCACTTTCTTCTTGTACTACAACAGGCTCTTCTAGCATAGCAATACTTGCATTTTCTTCCGTAACATTCTCTACAACAATAACCTCTTCTACAAGCTCTTCTTCGAGGCTGATATATTGCCTTTGATAATATACATATGCACTATCTACAAGAGTTTCATTAAGAATAAGGTCAACATAGATATAGCCCTCAGAAAGATTGTAATTGTCTAAATCAAAAGAAAGAGTAGTATCTTGAACATAAGGTTCTAAAGGAGAAATATCATACACACTTAAATTCTGACTAATACGTGCAAATCCATCGCTGAGATTCCATCCTTCTTGAAGAGAAAAAGTAACAATATTTTCACTTCCTAAAAAAGCAAAACCTGTAAACGAAGGAAAAAAGAAAAGTGTAGAGAAAGAAACTGCTAAAAAAAGAAAAAGCAAAACCAAAAGAAGAGGAGATCTTTTACTTTTCTGTATTTCTTCTCTTTGTAAAACATGAACACCATAGCTTCTCAGATTCCTTGCTTTTTCATCATAACTTCTAGAAAAATAAGAACCCCTAACTTTTTCTTTCATCACATATCCTCTTTTATATAATAAAAGGAGTCTTAAATATTTAAAAGACTTTCTTTTTAAGAAGGAGTATAATAAAATTTAAAAACAAAAGAAACATGGGAAAACCTATGAAAACAGGAATACATGTCGCAGATGCAATGACAGTAAACCCTGTAGTTATTTCTGGAGCAAAAACAATTCTTGAATCTGCTAAGATTATGGTGAAAAAAAGGGTGGGAAGCCTTCTTATCATAAAAGAGGAAATCCTTGAAGGGATCATTACAGAAAAAGATTTGGTTCATTTCCTTGCAAAAGGCCTTGATCCAAAAACAACAAAAGTACGCGAAGTCATGACAAAAAAGATTCTCACAATTTCACCAGAAGAAGATTTGTATAATGCTCTTTTGAGAATGAAAAAAGAAAAAATACGAAGACTTCCTGTAATAAATAAAAAGAAACTTGTTGGTATGCTCACTTTAAATGATATTCTCAAATTACAGCCTGCCCTTTTTGATCTAATGGTGGAAAAAGGAAATATACGCTTAGAAAAGAAAAAAGAAAAATATGTAGAAGGAAGCTGTGAAGTCTGTGAAAATTTTGAACGCTTGTATGAAGTAGATGATCAATATATGTGCGCTGAATGCCGTGACGAACAGAGTGCAAAGTCAGCAGAAGAATAACCGAAACTATTATTAATTGTATTCTCTCTAGAGATAGAATGGGTTTAGAAAAAGTTCCAAGTCCAATAACTGTTATTAATGATGCACAAATTAAACATCATTCTTATGTAGATATTATTGGTTTATTAAGGTCTCTTCCTTCATGGTTTAATTCTATGGGCTATCTCTTCTTTGAAAAAGGCCTTTCGGAAAAGGATATTGGTACAGGGGATCAAATAGAATCAGAATGGACTGCAGTAAAAGATGTGACAGAATATATCCGATATTCAATAGATATTACCATCGTAGCAAAAGACTTGAGAAAAGTAGTTTTAGAAACTGGTGAGGAGGTCTATTGGGGGAGAGTACTCATAAGTGTTACTGCAAAGCTTACAAAAGATTTTCAAAAGAAATATGAAGAAAAAAAGATTCTGCGTGAGCTGTATGAGAGATTTATAATCAAAGAGGATATAAAAAAACACCTTGGAAAACTAGTCGTAGAGTCAGGTGATTTAATAAGCACCGTAAAATCCTTTTTAAAATAACCCTAAATCAAGAAGCTTTTTTAGGAATATTTTCTAATAAGCCGTCTTTTCGCAATCGATTATAGAGGCTGCGATTTTGTTTCTGCAATTCTCCTCTTGTTACTCCATTATAATGTTCTTGGTAATATGCAACAGGATCTTCTCCAAAATCCATTCTTGGAAGTAATGGTATTTTGTCCAAAAGCTTATCCCTTTGTAATCGTGTGTACAAACTGGGATTTTCTTTCTCGAGTTGTCCTCGGGAGAGATCATCATAATTTTTCTGGTAGTATCCTAAAGGATCTTTTCCAAAATCACTTCTGGGATAGACAGGGATTTTCTTCAATAATTTATTTTTTCGTAATCGCGTATACAAACTCGGGCATAAGAGCTTGAGCTTTCCTCGTGTTACCCCATTAAAATGCTTTTTGTAATATTCAAAGGCATTTTTTCCAAAATCATGTATGGCAAGAGGAACGTCTTTTAGTACATCCTCCTTCCGCAATCGATTATAGAGGCTGCGATTTTGGTTCTCCAATTCTCCTCTTGTTACTCCATTATAATGTTCTTGATAATATGCAACAGGATATTCTCCAAAGCCCGCTCTTGGAAGTAATGGTATTTTGTCCAAAAGTTTATCCCTTTGTAACCGTGTGTACAAACTGGGGTTTTCTTTCTTGACTTGCCCCCTTGTGAGTCCCTCATAATTTTGATGATAATACGCAACAGGATCTTCTCCAAAATCTGCTTTAGGAATTGTGGGAATACGATGAAGGAGTCCATCTCTTTCTAATCGATTGTAGAGAGATTTATTTTCTTTTTGTAATATCCCTCGTGTTATTCCAGTATAGTGTTCTTCATAAAAAAGAAGCGGGTCATGTGTTTTCGCTATCTCTCTCGTCCAGCGTACTTTTTCTTCAAGAGTATCCATAATTTTTAAAAATAAAGCCCTGTTTATAAGTCTTCTTTCAAGGAATAGAAAAGTTTATATGGCGCAAAGCTTTTAAAACTATAAAATGGGTGTAAAAGATTTTCTCAGTCCACCAAAGACAATTAATAGTACTTTAGTGTATGATCAAAAAGAACTTTATCGCTATCTCCAAAAATGGCTTTCTGAACGTGGCTATGATGTTGCAGAATTAGATTATACAGAAAAAATTCTTGCTGATGGTAAAAAACTTTATGCGTTTAATTGGATCTGTGATAAGCGCGTTGATGATTATACTAAATTTATGGTAAGTATTGATTTCAAAGCTGAAGCAGAAAATGTACAAATTGAATTGCAGGATGAAAAAAAGAAAACTGCACAAAAAGGAACAGTCACAATAAAAATAGCAACATATATAGAAAAGGATATAGAAGCAGAGTGGTCTTTAAAAAAAGAAGCTCCCTATCGTGCACTTATGCGGGAGATCTATGATAAAATGGTGACCAAAGGAAAATGGGCAAGGTATACAAACAAACTTGCAAAAGATGCAAATCTTTTGATCTCAGATATAAAAACATATTTGAAAACACATAGATATGACTAAGAATGGAAAGAAAACTTATTGAAGCAATTGCAACTTTGGTGGGTCTCACCATTGGTGCAGGCATTCTCGGTATTCCCTATGTTGTTGCACAGGCTGGCTTTCTCACAGGCGTCTTTATCATTCTCTTCTTAGGGCTAATTATTGTCTTAATGAATTTGTATGTTGGAGAGATAACACTGCGAACAAAAGGGACGCACCAGCTTCCTGGATATGTAGAAAAATATCTTGGGAAAAAAGGAAAATTTTTTATGATGATTTCTTTGATGATTACAGTCTATGGAGCACTGACAGGCTATATTATTGGTGAAGGTGTGGCATGGGCAGCAATCCTTAACATTTCTCCACTTTATCCCATGCTCATATTCTTTGCACTTATGGCTATCATTGTTTTTCGTGGTTTAAAGCTCATTAAAAATATAGAACTTTGTCTTAATACTTTTGTTATTGCAATAATTTTGGTGATTGTTTTTTTATCTTTCCAAGGAATACAAGCAGAAAATTATACGGGCTTTGATGCAGCAAAACTTCTCATCCCTTACGGTGTCGTCCTTTTTGCCTTTGCTGGTTCTGCAGCAATTCCAGATATAAAAATGGAATTAGAAAAAAATAAAAAACTCATGAAAAAGGCAATTCTTATTGGGACTATAATACCTCTCTGTCTCTATCTCCTTTTTGCCTTTGCTGTTGTTGGTGTTACTGGCATCAATTCGACAGAACTGGCAACTGTTGGCTTAGGCCAAGAGATTGGTTTGCATATGCTTCTTCTAGGAAATATTTTTGCAGCCTTTGCAATGGGAACAAGTTTTCTTCTTCTTGCATTGGCGCTCTTATGGATGTATCACTATGACTACAAGATGAAAAAAATCCTTGCTTGGGCTCTAACATTGACTATCCCCCTTATCATTGCATTTTCAAACTATTCTAGCTTTGTACAAGTCCTTGCAATAACGGGAACTTTCGCTGGTGGTTTAGAAGGTATTCTTATCGTCCTTACACATAGGGCTGCACAGAAAAAATCAGAAAGACAACCAGAATATAGCATAAAAAGTAACATTTTTCTCAATATTTTATTGATAGGAATTTATCTCATAGGCATGCTATACATGCTCTATATTTTATTGTAACAGAAAAAAGAGACTTATTCAGTGTTTCTATCATCCAAAAAATCTTCTAATGTTTTATATGGGACTTCAAGAGAAGAGTATAATTTCTGCAGTACATCTTCTTTAGGGAAAGACTTTCCTTGTACATATTGCGAAACTCTTTGCTTTGTAACCTCTATTTCTTCAGCGAGCCAAGACTGATTTCTTCCTAATTCTTTGAGCCGTTTTTTTATGAGATCACTCAACTCTTGATTTTCAGGCCTACTAGTCCTCTGCCTTTCATGATAATCATTATATTCAGTTCGTGATGCAAATAATTTTCTTGTTTTTGGGTTCGTTCTTTGTCTTATATGATAATCATCATATTCAGTTAGTGATTCAAATAATTTTCCTGTTTCTGGGTTCGTTCTTTGTCTTGAATGGTAATCATTATATTCAGTTAGTGATTCAAATAATTTTCCTGTTTCTGGGTTCGTTCTTTGTCTTGAATGGTAATCATTATATTCAGTTAGTGATTCAAATAATTTTCCTGTTTCTGGGTTCGTTCTTTGTCTTATATGATAATCATTATATTCATTTTGTGATGCAAATAATTTTCCTGTTTCTGGGTTCGTTCTTTGTCTTATAAGATAATCATTATATTCATTTTCTGATGCAAATAATTTTCCTGTTTCTGGGTTCGTTCTTTGTCTTATATGATAATCCTTATATTCATTTCGTGATTCAAATAATTTTCCTGTTTCTGGGTTCGTTCTTTGTCTTATAAGATAATCATTATATTCATTTCGTGATTCAAATAATTTTCCTGTTTCTGGGTTAGTTCTTTGTTTAATTCTTGTTAAACTATATATAGCCTGATAAGAAACTCCAATTTGTTGAGCTATTTTCGAAATGTCCAATCCATTACCATTATCATATAAGAGTGTAATCTTTTCTTTTATCTCTGCTGATAATCTTTTTGCCATAGAAACAAATCGAAAAATCAAAGCTTATAAATCTTGCTATAATAGTCTATAGCGATCTAAATAGGAATAAAAAAGCCATTTTGAGCAGCTTTCAAATAGCCTATTTTATTGCAAATATCCTAGATGTAGCACAATATGTACTATTTTAAAGGCAACCAAGACTTTATAAAGGGGAAAATATCTCAAGAGACTAGGTAAAATAGAAAAATGTTAGTTGAAGAATTAAATTTAAATCACAATATTCTCAAGGCAATAAAAGCGCTTGGTTATGTTGAAGCGACGCAAATTCAGGCAAAATGTATACCTGAAATTAAAGCAGGCAAAGATGTTGTAGGACAGTCTAGTACTGGCTCTGGAAAAACAGCAGCTTTTGGCCTTCCTTTATTAGAAAAAGTAGAAAATGGAAAAGGATTACAAATCCTTATTTTAACACCAACAAGAGAATTATGCGTCCAAGTAAGCGATGCAATATATTCTTTTAGTAAATTCATTGGAACACGTATTGTTTCTGTCTATGGTGGAGTAAGCATTGGTCCGCAGATCCATGCCATTCAAAGGGCAGATGTAGTGGTAGGAACTCCTGGAAGGATTCTTGATCACCTAGAACGAAGAACGATTAATTTTGACAAAGTAAAAATTTTAGTCCTTGATGAAGCAGATAAAATGTTTGAAATGGGTTTCATTGAAGATGTAGAAAGAATAATGAAGCATATTCCAAAAGAAAGACAAACACTTTTGTTCTCTGCAACCTTATCCTCAAGTATCCAGCAATTAGTGCAAAGATACTTACGGCATCCAGTAACAGTGAAGGCTGAAGTGCATGTTGCAAAGCACCTCTTAAAGCAAAGATATTATGTTGTTCGTCAGCATGAAAAATTCTCTTTGCTCATGATGTTACTCAAACAAAATCCTTCAGGCATGGGAATTGTTTTCTGTGCAACACGGCGTGGTGTTGATTCAGTTACTAAAAATCTCCGCACACAAGGAGTAAAAGCTATGGCTATTCATGGTGGTTTGACACAAAGTAAGAGAATGTATGCTTTAGATAATTTGAAAAAAGAAAGTATAAATATCCTTGTTGCAACTGATGTTGCTGCACGGGGATTAGATATAAAGAATGTTTCTCATATCTATAATTATGATGTACCAAAAACTGCAGATGAATATGTACATAGAATTGGAAGAACTGCACGAGCAGGGGCAGAAGGAGATGCAATTACACTTCTTTCTGATCATGATTTTGATAATTTCAACCATGTTCTTTCAGATCGATCTCTAACTATTAAGAAAGAAGAGCTTCCCTCTTTTGAGAAGGTAGCTTTCCAAAAACAAGAAAGAGACTTTGATAATCGAAGACCAGGACAAGGGAGTGGCCGTGGTGGATTTGGAAGAGGTCCTTCTTCTGGTGGCTTTGGTGGAAGACCAAGTCCTGGTGCAAGAGGCAGGTCTGATGAACGTCGTGGTCCAAGCTTTGGAAGAAAGAAAGGCCCTGTCTTTGGCAGGAGATAACTTTTTATATTTCCTTCTTATATTTTCCTGAATGGTAACAATTTCTCGAGCAAAAGTGTATGAGAGTTCTGCAATAAAAAAACTAGAACAGCAGGTATGGAAAGATAAGGATATTACAGGCAAATATGAAAATGCGTATCTTACTCGATTTGGATATGTCTTTGTAGCCAAAGAAAAAAATAAAATCATTGGCACTATTCTTGCAATGAAAACTGCAAAAGAAGAAATATATGTAGAGGACATTATCATCCACCCAAAATGGCAGCATCAGGGTATAGGAAAAAGACTCTATGAAACACTCTTCGTAGCTGTAGGAAATCTACCTATTCTTGCATTAGTGAATGTGCACAATGATGCTTCTATAAAATTACATAAAGAACTGGGATTCAAAGGAGTAAAACAAATACAAGATCCTTTTGCTATCAATAAAAAAGCAACAAGTTTTCTCATGAAACGAGAAAAGCAGGAATAAAACTTTTGTCGTCGCTTCGCTCCAGTGCTCAGTCGCCGCAGGGCTCTACAACAAGACGGACGTTACAAAAACGTGGGTTAGTATAGTTGAGTAAAATAAGCTTTTCAGTAGAAAAAAGGACTTATCAAAAATATTAGGGCAGATTCCAGAAATTGTTAAAAGCCATAGTAACTTTAAGAAAGAAGCAGATTATAACTCAGAAACAGGCTTTAGATTTATCCTGGATCATAAGGATGATGAAGATAGAGAATTATACTTGACTTTATTAGTATTTGGGGTTCCACAATGAAACACCTCATAACTGAAGAACACGTCAAAGAGAACGTCCTAGAAATCCTCAAATCACTAAACTATGACCTAATCAGAGGAAGCAATGAAGAGTATTTGCTGGCGGAAGCTCTGCGTTAAGCTTGAAGATTAGTACCAAAATCTGGTAAGTTTATACCAAAATGTGGTAAACTATATAAAGGTTGGAAATTAACAATAATAAAATGAAAGCAGAAGAAAAGGTTTACATGGCATTTTTTGAGCTAAAAGAGCCAAAGCTCTATTACAATCAGATAAAAGAGCAAGCCAATCTGTCCCACAGTTCGCTTCAAAATACTCTGGAAAAGCTAAAAAAAGCAAACATTTTAAGCGAAGAAAAAACAAAAGCAAACACGTTCTACATACCTAAAGATAAGAAAGTCTTTGCCTTGAAGTTTTCAGAGATAGCAATCCAGAAATTCAACCGCCTGAATGTAAATGTGAAAGTCCCTCTCAAGAATTTTCTCAAGAACCTGCCTGAAGATATCCATACAATAATTCTTTTCGGCTCAGCTTCAAGGAAAGAGGAAGCAAAAGACAGCGATATTGATCTTCTGATAGTGTCCAATAAGAAAATAAACCTAACCAGAAACAAAAAAGAGGCAGAAATAACCTCAAATTATCCCCTCTCACTATTTAATGCAACAATAACTCAATTCAAAGAGAACAAAGACCATGTCATAATTCAGGCGTATTCTTTAGGTTTCCCAATATACAAAGAACAAAACTTTTATGAGGTGATTTTAGATGGATATTGACCGGCTTTTTGCGGATAAAGAATACCTCAAGAGTGAAATTGCGTTCTTTCTATCAAAAAAACACATCAAGATAATAACAAAAAACCATGAACTTATCAGTTCGCATATGGAAAAGGCAAAGCACAATCTGGAATTCTATCAATTGAACAAAAAACACGATAAATTCAACGATTGGCTAGTTGTCACATTATACTACGCACTTTATCATTCCGCATTAGCACTAATTACAAACAAAAAATATGCTTCAAAAAACCATTATGCAACGATACTTATTCTCATAAAAGAATATGGTATAACAAAAGAAGAGGCTCAACTTTTAAACGAACTTTCCATCAATAAAGAAGACGCTGAGCTATACACTCAACTCAAAGATGATAGGCATAACGCAAGCTATGCGACAAATATTAAGTTTGACAACCAGACAATACGAGACTATGAAAGTAAAGTAAACGAGTTCATTAATAAAGCTCAGGAAATGATACAATGAAACACCTCATAACTGAAGAACACGTTGAATAAAACGTCTTAAGTATCCTCCAGTCTTTAGACTACAATATAATCAGAGGGAGTAATGAGGAATAATCTCTTAAGAGGCTCAACAAAAAGACGAACGCTACAATACGTCTTTTTCTAATTCACAATGAACAAGACCATTTTTTTCAGAAAATTAGATGATTAGTGCTTCTTCTACAATCTCTTCTTTGAATCTATGTTGATGACTAACAAATAATTTCAAAAGCTATAAGCCCTCAACCAATTCTCCATCGGAGTTATAATAGGGAAGACCATTTTTTTCAAAAACATGATCAATACAAAACATCTCTCCTTTTTTATAATCTAAAATCATAATATCCTCTGGACGAGTAGGGAACATTCTTTTTAGGCCTTCAGGAAGGTACCTAACCATTGCGGCTTGATGCCATTTAAGAACAATTTTTTGAGGATCATCAGAAGAAGGGGAAAATCCTACAATTTCTAGTTTCCCAAAATCATGAGAAGAAAGTAAAACCCCTTTTTTTTCTAAACCACTTAAATGCCTCTTTGATTCAGCAACATTTCTAAATGCTTCATCTAAAGAAAGTGCATATTGTTCTATTCCTCGTACAGGCATAAAAATGGTAAGATAATAAGCAATTATTCTATTATCAAGAAATTTTCTTTGCAAATCTATAAGAGTCTCAACAGAATCATTTACTCCTTTAATTATTGCAGGTTGGCCTCTAATTTGAACACCCGTTTGTTGCAATTGCCTTATTGCTTCAATAGCCTCTTTTCCAAACTCTGCGGGGTGATTTATTTGGGCTATAACCGAAATTTGCTTACCCTGAACGGAGTTAACTTCATCAAAAAAAGAGAGCAATTCACCATCCATAAATCTATCAGGATCATAAGCTAAACCTTTAGTTGCAAAACGAACAACTCGCAATCGGTTATGCTTAAATAATCTTTCAATTAAATGAGTTAAATCACTTGTTCTTCGAAAGGAAGCAGGGTCACCACCTGTAAAAAGAACATTGTCTATCTCTTGATGCCCTACTAGATAATCCAAAGCCATATCCACTTTTTCATCAACAGAAGCATTTTTTACAGTTTCATGTCTGATTTCATTAACTTTATAGCAAAATTGACAATTAGAAACGCAAAAATCATCAATATGCAAAAGTAAAGTCCTTTCATATTTATGTTGAAGAAAAGTTTGATCTCCTTGCCTGAATCTTTTATTCCCGTAAGGATCAAATCTTCCCTGAAAAGGTTTTACCGCTAATGGTGGGAGAACAATGTTCATCATTTGTGTTCTATAAGGCTCCGATTGAGAAGCAATCAACTCAGCATAATACCTTGTAACCTTAAATGGCATAAATGATTCAGCTAATGTCATGTTTCTTGCTGCTACTTCTTCCTCACTTAAGCCCAATAGATTTACAAATTCTCTAAATCCTTTATCTCCAGTAAGGATAGACAATTTCATGGGGAACTCCTCTTAGTTATATTTGCAGGAATATAATTCAGTAAAGGCAATTGTTTAGGATTAAATCTCATTCCATAAAAAGGACTTCCACCAGAACCCACAACAGAATTTAAAAGGAGAACCTTAGTATCAATATAGGCTCTAATATTTTTAGCAAAGAAAATTATTGCTGGAACCCCTCCAATCTCAAAACCTAATTGACTAATAACCTCTTCTATAGAAGCCATTCTTAAATCTTTATACCCAGACAAGTGTTCAATAACTCTAAAATCAACTCTATCTCTGCCTATTACAATTGCTCCTAAATATTGATTATTTTTTGATTTTAATAACAAACATTTTATAATTTGTTGAGAATCTAAACCTGTTGCACGAACCGCCTCTTCAGTAGATGTACCAGCTTGTTCATGATAGAAAATTTCTCCATTAAAACGAAGATCTTTAAGGAGAGTAGAAACTTTTTCAACAGTATCGGGAATTTTCATACAATTTAAGACCAAAGAGATATATTTAAGGCTAATCTTCGATAAGAAAGAAGAACAAAAACAACCTTTTAGTTGATAGGATTTGTCTCTCTAAAGGAATAAAAACATTTATAAGCTAGTTTTTCCTAGTAATAG
>Ga0209417_1003808_pt1 | contig 19300 bp, 12 predicted proteins | sample RifGroF2_FD_184002 | JGI IMG/M metagenome (GOLD analysis project Ga0209417, IMG submission 184002) | Groundwater microbial communities from Rifle, Colorado, USA - Groundwater F2 (SPAdes) (version 2) | ecosystem: Environmental > Aquatic > Deep subsurface > Groundwater | place: Rifle, Colorado... | reverse complement strand
GCCATGTAGCCTCTAACAAAAGGTTCCACAACGATATGCTTATTTTGTTGGCCAACCCCACGGAGATTTATAAAGCCAGCCAGGATATTCGTCCGGTTTAATGTCAGACTCTTTCTTAGAGACTACATGGCCATCAGGATATGTGACATTTGCATAATTATTATGACGAAAATTTACATATTCAAAAGAACATTCATTGCCACGCCCAAGTCCACTTACCATCATTATTCCATAACCTGGCAGATAAGGAACATAACTTTCAGCAAATAATAATTGCGTTGACGGGCTGACAATCTGGGGTTCCTTGCGATATCCTCGAAAAGTACCAAAATCAAAACCTCCCACCGCAAATTTATTCATCCCATAACACACATACCAGGGAACATTAAGCCCTTCAGCATATTTGAAAGATGGACACCTAAAGATGCCTGTCAGTTTAAATCCGCTATAAGCAAGAACATCTTTCATACTCTCACCCAGGCTGTCCTTTAGTAAAAATGGCCAAGGCCTGACATCCCAGTAACTAGCGCCTATGGCCTCTGTCGTAGCTGGCGGTAACTTGCCGTCATATTGACAAATATAAGTTCTCCAAGCTAAAAACAAATTCTTCATATTTGATTTGCATACAACCGTTTTTGCCTGCTCTCTTGCTTTTTGCAAAGCGGGCATCATAATGGAAAGCAGGAGTGCTATTATAGCAATAACTACAAGCAACTCCACTAAAGTGAACGCTGCCCTTCTGCATTTATTTAATCCTAATATGCATCTCATTTAAATCTGCCCTTGTGCAAAATGTAAATAACTTTTTCCATGTTTATTATTAATACATCTCTATAAGTCAACTTCGACCGCATCCACCACAACCTCAGATATGAGACTTGGTAATATCTCGACACCAAGTCTCATATCGTCAGTTTTATTTCACATCTTTTAATGAATCAACTTGTTCGTTAGCTGCTACCAACATTTTACTTATTCAGTACGTGTACGATTCCTGCGGGAAAAATACATTATACTGCCCAAAGCAAAAACTGTCAGTGTTGCAGGTTCTGGAATAACACTTGTATAAACTGCCGCAAAGTCATTCTGCGTATCTGTAAAATTATTGTAAATTCTGACCATATCCACTCCGCCATCTATTGGATCGTTGCTAAAGCTCCGACCAACATATAAGCTTTGATCATAGCCATCTAATCGAACAAAACCTGATGGGCCACCGGGGTCGGTTTGGGTATTGCTAGTATACTTAACAGAAGTACCCAAAATATCACCCATTTCCCTAAGATACATTCTCATTGATATGGTAGCTCCATCATCTCTCCATGAAGCAGCAAGAAAGTACTCTTTGCCAGTGGACAGTTGATATTGAGCTCCTAAATTTACACCGACCATTGCTATGTTTATCGGGCCGCCATCATCATTATGAAGTGCCAACGCCGGGCCAGGCCATGTTGGAACATGTGCATAAAATTTAATACCGTCACGGTTATCAGGATTGTATCCGCCTCCAGAACCCAAAAGGTTATCATAGGGATATGCATCTGCGTCCAGAGTAATCACCGCGACAATAGTGTTATTTCCCCAGCTTACCCCGTCGGTAATATCCAGATAGTTTCTGGTATAACCATAGATAACACCATCAGGAGCAGCATTGGTGTTCAACATTCCATTAGAAACATTAGCAGTCCCCAGAAGTGTGCCGCCAGAAGGACTGCCAATATTCAAATTCTGATCAACATTATAATTAGCTTCAAGGGTAATGGCGGCATAACCCTGTGCTGCTAACAATACAACTGCAACAAAACTCAAAACCAACAAACATTTTTTTTGAAATACTAACATTTTTCTTTCCTCCAAAAATAGGTTAACTAAAGTTTTCAAACAATAACTAACAATAACCAATTACTCGCATCCAAAATTATACACCCATATCTTTTCCTCCAAAAAATAGTTCTAAATTTCAATTTTTACATAACAATTAATTGTCCAGAGTAATACACTCATCATTATACGGAGCGGTGCAAATTAACCACTCTTTCGCAAACTCCGCTAAGTCCTTGAAGTCAACATAGCAATCTTTATTAATGTCTGCTGCCATAACAGTGCCAGTATCTCCACAGTGTGAACGTGCCGCTTCAAACAATATGTCAAATGACGACTGAAAATTAAAAAATCTTTTATAACACCGCACCATATCGATGGAACCGAATAGCGAGTGTTTATCACCAGAAAGATCACGACCAAAAGAGAGTTTCTGGTCATAGGCATCTGGTCGAACAAAACCTGAAGGACCACCAGGGTCGTTGGGTTCTGAACTTACATATACCGTGGAACTACCACTGGAATCTTCAAATTCACGCATATAGAGGTGCATGGAAATGCGACCAGCCAGAGTATCTTTCCATGAAGCCGCTACGAAATAAAGCGTATCTGCTTCCATTTTATTAGCTGCATGTACAAGCGCTGTTACCGGGTCGCCAGCCGGCTCACCATCATCGCACAGCGTCAATGCCGGGCCAAACCCTCCCGCTGGATAATTTGCATAAAATCTAATACCATCACGGTTATCGGAATTATATGGTCCAGCAGAATTCAAAAATACGTTCATTAGGTTAACATCGGCAACTTCATTAGCTTCTAATACTGCAACAATAGTGTTTTCACCCCAAGTTGAACCCTCTGTTATGTCCAAATAACTGGTAGTATCACCGTAAGAAGCACCACTATTACCATCTCCTGGCACATTCACATTCAACATACCATTTGCAACATTAGCATGTCCTAATAATGTTCCGTTTGATGGTTCACCTATATCCAGGTCTTCATCTACTTTGTAACCAGCCTCAAGAGATAATATGTTACTAAATGGAGTCTGAGCTGTAATATTTGCAAACAAAGCGCCAAAATCACTTTCTGTGTCAGTAAAATTATCAGAAATAACCACTCTATCAACATTACCATCTATCCGTTTATCTATAGATGTTGCCCCCCTGCCAATATGCAGCCTTTGAGCATATGCTGGCCCGCCAGCCTCACCAACATCCCGAACAAAACCATCTGGTCCACCTGGGTCAGTTTGCTCGGTAGTTGTGTATGAAGCCGAAGTACCTACAAGGTCGCTAACTCTCCTTACATATATACGCATAGAAATAGTACCGCCATTATCCCTCCATGACGCTGCGACAAAATAATCCTCACCTGTAGCCAATTCACCACTTGGAGATGCAACTCTGGCCGTTAAAACTGGCCCACTATCATCGTTGTATAGTTCAAGTGAAGGGCCAGGACCTTCAGGCAGATGTGCTCGCAGGATGATCCCATCACGGCTATCAGTGTTGTACCCAGCCCCCGTGGACAGAACAATACCATAAGGATAGGGACTCGTGGTAAGATTAAATATCGCAACAATAGTATTTTGTCCCCAACTAACTCCTTCGGTAAGATCTAAATAACCTGATGCGTACCCATAGAAAGCATAACCGCCATTTACATCGCCATAAACTCCCGGGACATATAATCTCCCGTTCGCAACATTGACACCATTACCATACAAGTAACCTCTACTTGTCCTGCCAACATCCAGGTCGCCGTCCACGTCATAAGTTGCATCAAATCTAACGCTTCCGAAACAGGGCGAAATACATAAAACCAGAATAGCCCACAAAACACCCAATTTCTCTACCAATTTTCTTTTAACCATTGCATTGCCTCCTTTTAAAATAATAAACACCTTCTGCAACATACACAGACCATACAAAATAATGATTTACGCTCATTATTTTCTTGCAATCTCCCATTCGTTATGTTTCAGCAAAATACATTTCTGCAAATTACATATTTTTTTGAGATCAACCAACACCTTATATAAGAGTATTCTATTTAAAAAACTGAATGATGTCAAGAAAAATTTTGAATTTTTTACTTTTTTTTAGTAAATTATTCGCAATTAAAAGCAATACAATGTTGCCCATTTTTTAGTTGCTCTGCATAGATAAAGCAAAATCCCTAAAAATCCTGTAAAATACAAAAAAACATCTCCCTGGATTTGACAAAACATATTGTCTTATATTAAACATAACTCTATATCAAAGCAAAGGTTATAGAATTCATTTTCAATTTTACAACTTATCTTGAATAACAAAGTTATGCTTATAGGCAAATTTTATGGGGGAATGGTTTTTGTCACATACTACGCTTCCAAACCAACTGAAAATCACTGAAACTATTTTTTTCAGCTAAATTTACTATTATACCAAACAACCACAAAAGAATGCATGCCTATAATTTTAGAATTGCGATATCCTAAATAACTCACTCAATAGCTCTCAAAATCAATTTGGGGGAAGTTTTTAAAAAACTTGAAAAATAGATGGCTTGTTTAGTACAGTTTGTCATAAGTTGATGACCTTTTTATTTGGGTATAATTATTTTCATAATTGCTTATAAAAAAAGCAGTTAAGCTGTTTTTAAAAAAACAGAAAATTCTATAATATCTGAGGGGTTACATAAAAATGCGAAATCAATATGCTAAAAGTATATTTACATAAGGTATTAGATATTACTTATTAAAAAAACAACCTATATAAACATACTGTATCCATAAATTCTTCAATAAAATATACCGTCTGAATATTAAGTAAAATTCTTTGCGATTTATTTACTTTTTCAGTTTTAGCTCTTGATTTAATATCTTTTTATTGTATAATTCAGTTTATGAGAATAGATAAGGATAAAAGAATCAGACTAAAAGATATAGCCGAAAAAGCTCAAATTTCAGTTTCGGCAGTGTCAATGGCTTTGGCCGATAGCCCCCAAATAGGAACGAAAACTAAACATCGAATACGGGTACTAAGTCGAGAGCTTGGTTATGGGAAAGATTATGCTACAAAATCTAATGATTTTTCGATGCTGTCCAAAAAAGAATTTCCAAGATTTGCACTTGTGCTCTTAGGAACGCGTTTGACTGATGAGGCACAGGGATCTTTCCTGCACTCTTTGTCAATAAACGCTTTGACGGAAAACGTTCGAATCGAGGTTGTTGCCATTGAAGATGTTTCTGATTCTTCAAAAGTCGCCAACACTATTCTTGCTTATGCAAAAAATGTTAATGGCTTTTTGCTTTCGGGATTGGTGGATATACCTCTGTTAGATCAAATAGGAAAAACCAATGTTTGTTGGGTTGTTATAGGCCATATCATGGCCTTTCCCGGTTTTTTCCCTATGAGCAGAGGAGGGGTTGTTACTCCGGCAGAACAAGAAATGGGCAGTTTGGCTGTGTTTCATCTTATTGCACATGGACACAAACGCATCGCGTTTATTTGTGAAGTATTGCCGGAGGGATTAAGTCATTACCGCTGGTTTTGCGGATATCGACTTGCCTTGATGGACAACGGTTTGACACCAGACCAATCCTTTGTATATATAGCCGGCAAAAAGTGGGCTGGAGGTGAAAAAGCTGCGGAGGAGATATGCTCAATGACGGAACCTCCCAGTGCATTTGTAATACCCGATGTTAGAATTGCCTCTTCATTCATACAAGCTATGCGAAAGAATGGACATGAGGTAAAACCAGACACAATCGTAATGGGTGGTAATCCCGATGTAGTAAATCACTATGGTTTGGCTGATTATCCACTGATAACAGCAGACAGCGACAATGTATCTCTGACAGCTATCCGACGCCTGCGAGAATTATGTGAAAACCCGTCAAGGCACTTCGCCGAGGAGGTGGTGCCGTTTAAAACCTACAATATGAGCAATTTATCCCAAAATCAGGTAAATCAATACAAAGATATTATAAAGCAAAAAGGGGCATAGATGAATGCTCAATTTAAATCTACATATAAGAAACAATCCAATGGACCTGTGGGCTTCTGGTTTTTAAATGACGGCCTCAATCTGGCAGAAATAGATTATCAGTTAGACCAGTTTGTGAAACAAAAATTTTCAGGTGTTGTTGTGCATCCTCGAGACGGGTTATCTATCCCCTGGCAATCAGAGACATGGTTTGAAGTACTTGAATACATAATTGAAGCTTGCGGTAATCGGAATCTGAAAGTCTGGTACTATGATGATGCTCCATATCCAAGCGGGTCGGCAGGAGGACTTCTTATCCAGCAATCCCCGGAACTGGCCGGCAAAAGTTTACTGTTTATTGATAAGGTCGTGATGCCCGTTCAGGGGGTCATTCGAATACCATTTTATGTAAATGGCTGCTTATTGAAAGTTTATGCCGCTGCAACAGATTCCGATAATGATTTGACTGACGCGTTTAAAGATATTACGCATTATACAGGCCTGGTTGGAGATCGCTGGTTTGTCCAGGGGGAAAGAACGGTAGGTTATGGCCCAACATTCACAAACGATAAGAACAGCCCGCATTGGCGTGCATTTATCGAGCATGAAAATTGGGTGTTACACTGGCCCGTTAACGGTGATCAGCAATACCGTATTCTCGCTGTCTTTAAAACCGAAGCAGGGGACACAAGGCATGGCAAATATGTAGATCTCCTGAACCCAAGGACAACCGAAAGATTTATTGAACTAAGTTACAACGCTACATTAAAGCGACTGGGAGCTTCTCGCTTCAAAAGCTTTGTGGCTGCATTTACGGATGAACCAAGATTGTGTTCTCCCTATCCGTGGACAGATACATTACCTGATGATTATTACAGCGCCTATAGTGAGGATATATTCCAAATTTTGCCGCACTTAGCCATTCAAATAAGTAATTATAGCTACGAGGCGAGGTATCGATACAGACGACTTCTTGGCCAGCTATGGGAAGAACGATTCATGAAACCTTTGGCCCAATGGTGTCAGCAAAATGGATTACCGTTAACGGGCCATATTTCTCCGGAAGAGGACCCCATACTTCAAACAATCGTAACTCCGGGGCTTACCAGATTGATTGCCCATATGCAGTGGCCCGGTTGCGATCTGGTTCTCAAGCCGTTTGGTCATGCCGAGTCAGCTAAACTTATGGGCACTAAACTCGTAAGCTCGATTGCCCATCAAAAAGATAAATCTCATTTAATAACCGAAGCGCTCGGTTGTTGCGGAGAAAACCTCACATTAAATGAGATGTATAAGATGATAAATTGGTTGGCCGTTTGCGGCTATGATACCTTTGTCCTGCATGGACAGTATATGAGTTTGGATGGACATCGAAAACGTGAAGCTCCCCCTTCCATATTTTTTCAAAACCCCTATTGGAATCATTTTCATAAACTTTCAGAATATATTTCAGAATTGAGTCAATGGAATTCTCAAGGGAAACCAGTCCGTCCGATTGCGGTACTTTATCCATTATCGGCTTTTGAAGCATTGGTGCCAGTCGATAATAATCGCGCAACAGCCTTGGCAGTAAATCTTGCCGAGCTAACTGGTGAACTAATGGCTGCCGCACTGGAGTTTGACTTTGTAGCCGATCACGATTTAGTTGAAACAAAGATTGTGGGCGGCAAAGGAAATAACCACTTTCAAATTGGAGATGCTATTTATGAAACGCTTATACTGCCAGATGTTTCTATTTTGGATGACGCAACCATAAAAACAATAGAACAGTTACGGGATGCTAAAATAACCATCTTCTCGCTTACGAAGAAAATTGACTCAATAAATTCGCAACGTAATGTTGATTTCTTATCTATGGACAAACAGCATTTAATTCCTCAATTGGTTCAACTTTATCGCTCATGGGCCAGTTTCCCCTTAGGTCGCAGGCTTTATGTTCAAACACGTACTGTCAATGGTAAAGACCAAAGAATGCTCTGGAATCCAGAAGCTCACCCCATGGCAATAACTATCAGGGATAGTGAGAACATCACTTTCGCAATTTCCAGTGCTTTGCCCTTTCATAGTGTAAGAAAGAATAAGAATAATGAACATATTTTAAATCTTGAGCCGTTTCAATTGATTATTTTCACTGACCAAACTCCCTCTACCAACTCAATAGACATATTGATGCGACCTGCTGACGATGATGTGGCAAAATGGGGAGACACATGGCATTTCGCTCCTCAAGAAGCTAACACGTTATTACTTTCGCACTGGAATCTCGAATTGTCAGACAGTATTCATGCGGTTCAATTGCCTGCTCGCAGCGGGGTCTTACCGTGGAATCTTGCCGGCCAAACTGTCAAAATGTGGTGCGAAATTATTGTTGATGACATATTTAAAGATGCCGAGCTTTGGTGGGAAAAATCAACATTTGGCGGCCCTTATGAGCTTTCTGTAAATGGTAAAAAGATCTCTCCTCTGGAAAGATCACACGGACACCGTTCGTACAAGGTGTATGCAAACCTCAATGAATTTATTACGCCCGGCGTTAATCGTGTAGAGGTTGTTGTGGGTCCAATCCAGCGTTATGAGCCCGCAATGTTAGAACCGCTGCAATTAAAAGGTTGGTTCAGGGTGTTTCGTCTCAACGACAAAGATGGCGGCCTCACAGCTGATCTGAGACCCGACTGGTACAAAAAATTGTTGGACGATGATCCGACTTTACCGCGAATTGGACCATTGAATAAAATTAAATCTATCAGCGAACCCACAGACTGGACTAAGTTAGGCTTTCCACAGTACTCTGGAACCATTTCATATCAGAATAAATTACACATAAATAACACCTCGAACCGAATATTTCTGGAAGCCGACCCGAATCAGATTGATGCTTTTGAGTTATTTGTGAATGGTTTGTCCGCCGGTGCTTGCTGTTGGTCACCATTTCGTCTGGAAATCTCCGAATTTGTCAAAAAGGGCATAAACGTAATTGAAGTACGGGTAAGCAATACTTCCATTAATCGAACTGAGGGAAAAGCTCAGCCGAGCGGGTTATTTGGTCATATGCATATTTTACAAGGTATTCCGCAAAACAATGAAAATCGTTCTTCTCCTTTAAGAAGCTCCTTGTCTTATATATAAGCATTTCCTTTTGCTTATATCGGAAAAAAGCTCCCTCTTAAATACATTATTGGCAGGTTGATAATCGGTAGTTTTGTATTTTTCGGTATATGGCAGTAGAATTAATTATTAACCATGGAATTATGAAATATCAAGGGGTAGTTGTTGAATAGCCGCGATAGAATATTAGCCGCACTTGAACATAAAGAACCAGATTATGTTTTCTACGACAATATCAGCATGAAAGTGGCAGACTCTGCTAATATAAAAGCTTTTGCTGATGCCTGTAAAGAGTGTATATATTAACAGGTTTTGTGTTTTTATTATAACGAGATAAATTGTGTTATGTATTGTTTGATAGGATATGAAATAAGAATTTTAAAACAAATGCACGCTATATATGAAACACATTTAAGGAAATTTATTGTGAAGCCGCGAGATACTTTCATCAACGCATTGGAATGCAAAATGCCTTCAGGTCGAGTGCCGCATTTTGAACTGATTTTCTTTTTGACAATGGAAGCGTTCGGCCGGATTCATCCCAGCCAGCGAACCTACGGGCAATGGGATCAAATGTCCGAAACGGAACGCGGACTCCATCGTAACGACATAGCCGATCTCTATATCCAGACCGCAAAAAAATATGGGCATTCTGCTATTTTCTTTCATCCCGCCGGTGGCTGGCATAATAACGACGACGAAACCATGCGGATATTAGACATCATTCGTCAGCTATCCGGAATGGATTATTTTTTAATGAAGCATGGTGATGCTACCTATTCAATCCCATACGGCAATGATATGATGAATTTCATCACTTCACTCTATGATAATCCCAAGGCCGCCAAAGACACTGCCCAAAAAAACGTCGATTATGCCCTTGAAATAGCCCAAAAATATAAAAAACACGGAATTCTGGATGGCTTTGCACTCTGTAGCGATTATTGCTTTAACACCGGGCCATTCTTGTCGCCCGCGATGTTCGATGAATTCGTCACACCGTACTTGATACAGACAATCGCAGGCTATCGCAGTCTCGGCTTTTATACGATTAAGCATACTGACGGCAACATTATGCCCATATTGGATTCATTGATTGCCGCCAAACCTCATGCCATACACAGTCTCGACCCGCAGGGCGGCGTTGATATTGCCGAAGTCAAACGCATCGTGGATGGCAAAATTTGCTTGATAGGAAATGTCAACTGCAGCCTTATGGACACTGGGACCGAGGAGCAGGTAGTGGAATCCGCCCGCTACGCCCTCAAAAACGGTATGCCTGGTGGCGGGTATATTTTTTCTACAAGCAATTGCATTTACACTGGGATGAATCTTAAGAGATATGAATTAATGCTTGATATTTGGCGTAATGAAGGCAACTATGAACAGCCGTGATAGAATATTAGCTGCACTTGAACATAAAGAACCGGATAATGTCCCCTATGATTTGGCGGGTACCCACGTTTCGGGGATACACATTAACGCCTACTGCAAATTATGCGAATATCTTGGCATTACCCCTGAACCAATAGTATTCACAGATATCATTCAGCAAATCGTCCTTCCCAAACAGGAGATACTCGACAAATTTCAAGTTGACACACGAGGGCTTTTTCCCTTGTGCAGCCACAACTGGAATGTTGTCGCTCGAGATGCAGGAGATCATTTCGAATATAAGGATGAGTGGGGTATTGTACACCAATGCCCTAAAAATAATGCCTTTTGGTGGTCGATTATCAAATCACCTCTTGATTCCACGACAATCAGTGCGACTGAAATTCATAATCATCCCTGGCCGGTTCCAGATGATATTCTGCGTATCAAAGGCCTTCGCCAACTTGCAGAGCAGTACAGGCGAGATGGTAAACTTGTCATGATTAAAAGCATTTGTGCCGGCATGTTTGAAATGTCTCAGCGTTTGCGAGGCATGGAGAATGCACTCTGTGATTTTCTTCTGTCTCCGGATGTTGTTGCCAATTTATTTGATAACCTGTTGGATATCAAATTGCGGTTTTGGGAAATGGCTCTCAATGAACTTGGAGATATTGTCGATGTCGTAGTTGAAACAGATGATTATGGCACTCAAGAAAGTCAACTAATATCACATGAGACTTTTAAGCAAATAATCAAGCCTCGGGTGTCCAAATTAGTAGCCTTTGTGAAACGAAAGCTTAATAGTGCAAAAAACAACGGTGAAAAGGGATATTTTTTCCTGCATTCATGCGGAAATGTTCGTCCCTTGATTCCGGATTTCATAGACATGGGAATTGATATTATTAATCCTGTACATATAAGAGCGACTGGTATGGACCCTGTTGCTCTTAAACGTGATTTTGGAAAAGATATTGTTTTCTGGGGTGGCGGAGTGGATACACAGTCGATATTGCCCTATGGAACCCCTGCCGAGGTTGCTGATAATGTTAAACAAAATACCCATGCATTAATGGCCGATGGCGGATTTGTATTCACTACAATTCATAACATCCAGGCAGAAGTCCCTCCGCAGAACATTGTCGCAATGTTGGAAGCAGTTCAGAAGTATGGTAAATATTCGGCGTGATGCTTATCGAAAATGTTTTGCAAATGATAGTCGAAAAAGTTGATGGCAATGGAGAGTCTTGACCATGAAAGTAGTGGTTATAGGTGGTACTGGGATTATAAGCACGAGCATTGTAAGTTTACTCTTGCAGAAAGGCTATACAATATGAGTTGGATTGATTGGTCAATAGTTATTGGATCAATGATTTTTTTGACATTCACTGCTTTAACCACAAAAAAACATACAAAAAGCGTTGCTGATTTTCTTGCGGCTAATCGTTGTGCAGGGCGTTATCTTCTTGGCATCGCTCAAGGTGAGGCCGCAATAGGAGCAATTTCGGTTATCGCACTTTTTGAAGTGTTTTATCAGGTCGGCTTCGTTAGGGATTTCTGGGGCGGGCTTTCAGCGCCATTAGGAATGTTTATAGCCTTGTCTGGATGGGTAATTTATCGATTTCGCAAAACCAGAGCTATGACAATAGCGCAATTTTTTGAGGTACGATATAGCCGAAAGTTTCGTATTTTTGCAGGAATCCTCGGAGCAGGGGCTGGTATTCTCAATTTTGGGCTTTTTCCTGCAATTGGTGCAAGGTTTTTTATTAATTTTTGTGGTATCACAACATATGTTACACATATAGGACCATTGAATATAGATATTACATTGGCAACTGTGATGTTAATCCTCCTCGGAATAGGCCTTTTCTTTACATTTACGGGGGGACAAATCGCTATTCTTGTTACTGACTTCTGGCAGGGTTTATTTGCTTCACTCATTTTTGCCGCTACAGTAGCGTTTCTCTGGTTCAAATTCCCCTGGAGTCAGATAAGTGAAGCTCTTATAATTGCATCTACACCTGGTAAATCATTGTTAGATCCATTCGATATGGGTGGTCAAGAGGATTTCAATATTTTTTTCTTTGCTATCACTTGGTTCTTTGCGTTATACAGTTGCATGGCTTGGCAGGGAACTCAGGCATTTAATTGTTCCGCTATTACGGCACATGAAGCAAAAATGTCCAGGATTGTTGGGGGCATTCGGTATAAGACTATTAGTCTTGGCTTGTTATTGATTCCGTTAGCAGCGCTAACATACATGAACCATCCGGATTTCACAGATGGCGCCAACATGGTTAGAGCCGAATTGCAAAGAGCGTTTCCGAATAACGAGGTATTGCAAAAACAAATGGTTGTGCCTGTGGCGATGACCCATTTTATTCCTAAGTGGCTTCTTGGTGGGTTTACAGCAGCGATGTTAGGTTTTTTCATTAGCAACTGCAACACCTATATGCATTCATGGGGAAGTATGATAGTTCAGGATGTTATATGCCCTTTACGCAAAAAGCCACTTGCAACAAAACAACACCTACGGTATCTTGTCCTGTCGATTACAGGTGTTGCTGTATTTGCATTTTTCTTCAGTCTTCTATTCCCTTTGAAAGATTATATATGGATGTTTTTGTCTCTTACAGGAGCCATTTACTTAGGCGGCGCTGGTTCTGTGATTATCGGTGGGCTATACTGGAAAAGGGGAACTACGGCTGCAGCCTGGGCTGCTATGATTGCAGGTGTAACTCTTTCAGTATTATCTATCGTGTTAAAGACTTTTTGGGAGTATGTGCCATTCCTTGTTGAATGGAAGCCGAAATTTCCATTTAATGGGCAGGTAATGGCTTTCTGGTGTTCAATAATAGCCATAGTTGCTTATATTACCGTGTCATTGTTTGGCAAAAGATCGGAAGCAAATATGGACATGATACTTTATCGTGGTAAGTATGCCATTGAAGAAGAGAATAAGGAACTTGAAGCCCATGCTGACCATAGGAAGATTGGGCGGTTCTGGAAAATGATAGGAGTAAATAGCCATGAATTCTCCAAGGTAGATAAAGGATTGTTTCTCTATACAGTTATATGGGCTTGTTGGCAGATCGGCGGCCTCTTTGTATTGATTGTCCTGCATATGTGTGGCTTAATGTCAAATAGCAGATGGCTATTGTGGTGGCGTATTCAAATATATACCATCTTGACAGTTGCTTGTGTTGGTGTTACATGGATCAATATCGGCGGTTTGTTTGATTTGCGAAAAATGTACAAGAGATTGACCAGTCTGAAGCGAGATGATATTGATGACGGGCGTGTAGAATGATACCGTCGGTTGTATGCCGTCAGCAAAAATGAAACAAAATATCCTCCCTTGAAAGGTGATGAATCGTTATGAATTCTAAAGAACGCCTCGAATTATGCTTGCGTGGTTCTAAAACTGACCGTTTGCCTTACTCTCCGTTTCTTGCGTATATATGGGAGACTTTTCCTGATGACATTAAACAGGCTGGGGAACTTGCTTTCTTCAAATCGATCGGGGCAGACCCTCTTTGGCGGGGCGCGCCGTGTCCCGTGAGAGAGATATTTTCAGGGATGGAAAAGAAGGTAACCAATGACGGCAATAAAATTATTATTGAAATCATTACGCCTGTCGGAACATTGCGCGAAATACATACCCAAACCAATCAAGCTGGCAATACATTCTTTCTCACTGAGCATCCGTTGAAATCTGAGGAAGATTTTAAAATCCGGCTATGGATAGAAGAACACAGGAATTTTGTTTTGGATTTGATGCCTGTAGCACAGCATTTTTCCGCTAATGGAAGAGAGGGTTTATCCATAGGGATGTTGATTCCGCGTATGAAAACTTCTTTTCAAGCGATGGTTGAGAATCTTGTTGGCACCGAGGAATTGACATATGCTTTTGCTGATTTTCCTGAAACAGTCGAAGAATTGTTGCAAAAAATGGTTGAAAACGATTTAAAGGCTGTACTTCTTGCAGTTGAATCTGATTATGATTTTTTTCTCACATGGGAAGATTCAGGTACACAGAATTATTCACCAACACAATATCTGAAATATATTTTTCCGGAAATTACCCAATGGTGCCAAATACTTTCAAAATACTCTAAATTTTATATTCAGCATGCCTGTGGCCATGTAAATCAATTGCTCGAACTAATGAGAAAAAGTGGTATATGTGCTATTGAAAGTATCTCAACCATGCCCACAGGCAATGTAGAATTAAAAGATGCTCGCAAAGCGCTTGGTGCCGAAATCGGAATTATTGGCGGCATTGAGCCTACACAGTTTTTATCTTTAACATTAAAACAATTGGCTATTTATACGGAAAATGTAATTGCTTCTGCGTCAGGAGGACCCTTTATACTTGGAAATTCAGATTCATGCCCTCCGGGCATCAGTATTGAAAAGTTTAAGCTTGTCGCTGAAATTGCATCGAAATTTAAAAACTGACGTATGTCGCTGCGGGTAAGGCCACATCCAGACACCGTGAACAGATGCATGAAATGAAAAGACACTTGACAGAAATTGATGAACCAATGAAAATACTATCGGGCTGGCGAAACGGACGCAGGCAATGCAGAGGTGCAAATTAATCTCGCACAACTTTCTAAGTGTGTTTCTTCAGCCAATCAAGCAGTTCAAATCCTTCATCTTCTGTTTGTGCCATGATGTTGTACACCAATAAATTCGGCTTGAATCTGCCATGAACAGCTTTAATCTGTTCACATGTACCTGCAATCACAGTTGATTTCCCCGTACCTTGTATTTTATCAATCACTTCCGGCCATTCAAAAGCCGGTTTATTATAGCTCCCCGGCTGCCATTGAACAACATCGATAGCGTCGATAGTCAGTATATCTTCAAGATGCTTAATCGCACCAGGGCCATCAAGGTGAAAACATGAGTTATCAAGAATCCCAGCCTCTTCCTCGAAAGCAGGCAGCACAAATTTACGGAACATATCCGGGCTCAACAACGAGATTAAATCTCCTGAAACAATGTTATACTTCTCTCTACTATACAATCCAAGGCATCTGTCTGAAGTGCCCCATTGAGGCCCCCCTGCCAAACGATAGAACATATCATAAATGAATGAATAGTGTTTACGTACATCAGCTAAAGCCCGCATGGTAAGCTCGGGTTCATCTATCATATCAAAAATCAGCTTCTCGGCTCCTCGCAATCCCTCAAGCGTATCTATATTTGAATGTAAATCAATATTAAGTATCAGACATCGCCCGCAATAATGTTTTGCCGCAGCAACATGGTATTCCTGCATACGAGCAAAGCAATTGTTATTCGCCTTAATGGTTAACGGTAAAAATTTAGTCCAATCATCTACTATCTTTTCCGACCAGCTTGTAGATGTTTTTTCGTCTCCAAGAATAATAGGCGCTCCAAAAAAGCCCGCCATTTGGTCCGGGCCGAACCCCGGTCTAAAGCCCGGCATACATTCTCCCAAAAACGCATGCGATTCAAGATAGAGGTCGTGCTTTTTAAATGTATTTTCAAAATCAGCCTGAGTTGATTGGATTACAGCCGGGGGGTAGTCATAATTATTTTTCTGAGCCCAAATAACAGTACAGGGACGATCAATAATCTGGCGATTCCAAAAAGCATCCCAGTAATGCTGCGCACATGAAAAATCACTTTTATATTGCAGCTTCAATTCAGACACTTTTTATTTTTCTCCGAGAGCATTAGAAGTATATATCTTCTGCGGAACATTGGCCTGCACTTCCTGCTCTCCGGCCATAAGTCTGGCATTACTGACAAACGGTATCGCTTTGTCATTGTCGGAATTAAGAGCAAAATCAGGTGCAGGCAATCCCTTTACAAGGTCGTCTATCGTTATCATTTTCCCGGTACTCATCGAATTATTGGCGGCAATGCCCAGAAGAATAGAATATGCGCCCTGTACATAATCAGCGGCACGTCGCAAAGCGTCCGGCTGTGGATTGCCGAATATATCTTCGAGCAAAACAATATCGCCGCCGCCATGCGCTCCCGTACTCTCCCAGAGAGGTATCTCATACGGAGTCTGGAAATGCGGATATATCTTCAGCGATGTTCCTTCGGATTTCAATGCACCCTGAACCTTGCCATCGCCGCTGATGTATGAAGACTCCTGACACAACTGTTCTAGCCGCCCCTTGGTTCCATTGATTTCAAGCCGATAACCCTCCCACGGCATAAAAGCATTGAGGCTGTATGTCAGGATTGCCCCATTTCGATATTGAGCCACGATACCTACGGAATCCTCTATATCAATATCATCTCTGAAAACACAGCGGTCCCTTAGATAACCATCATACTTCTCATTATCAAGATACAACTGCTTGATTAGAGGAATACTCCGCATATCAAGATAAAAATTGCATCTGTCGCTAACCTTACAGTTTAGACACCGATCGCCATGTGCTTCAAGACCAAATCGGCGTGCCTGCTCGGCATTATAAAATACGCGATGCCCCCTTGCAAAGACCGTTTGAGGAACAGAACCCAGCCACCAGTTCACAAGGTCAAAATGATGCGTTGATTTGTGAATTAACAAACCGCCGGAATTACTTTTATTGCTGTGCCACCTACGGAAATAGTCCGCCCCGTGATTTGTATCAAGATACCATGAAAGATTGACTGAAAGAATCTTGCCTACCACCCCTTCCATAAGCAACTGCTTAATTTGAGAACGCGGCGGAGAATAGCGATAATTAAATGTAACCCGTACGCTTCGGCCTGTTTTTTTGACAGTGTCAACTATTCGCTGACATTTGTGTTCGTCAATCGTCATCGGTTTTTCAGTGATTACATCACAGCCCGCCTCAAGTGAACGGCAGATATAATCGTCATGGGCATAATCTCTGGTGGTTACAATCACACTATCAGGCTTGTGAATCCTTAGCATCTCGTCAAACTTTTCTGCCGGGTAACACTTAACGCCGGGGAAAACATCCCTAAGCTGCTTAGCCGCGAAATCCAATCGCCCCTTATTGCAATCACAAATAGCGACAATCCCAGAGGAATCTTTATACCTTTCGGTCAAAGCCTCCGTGTACATCATTGAGCGACCGCCAAGGCCGACTATCACATATTTCTTCATAATCATATTCTCCAGAATTATTATTCCGCTAGCCTCGTGAACTTTTATGCTCTGTGCGATTCACGCCAGATTCATCCGCAACATCATCAACTTAGATATAAATCTTGCAAGATTTGCATGGGAATACTTTGGTTCTCAAACACCGCGATCCTAATATAGTAATATACTCAACTTGACTGACTTTTTTAAGGGATTTTGACGATTATGAACGCTATATCAATAAAAATAGGCAATCTTTACGATAAAGACTTTAGCAAAAACATTTATCGTTCGGAGACTGCCTATATGTTCAAAATCGTCCATATTCCGCCAAAACTAAAATCTTTTTTCGTTCCTTTACAAAACCAATTCCATTTCAACCACTTCCACTACTTTCAAACACTCGTTCTGCTGATAGCCTTCTCATGGGGAAAACGTAATATTACAACGCTCTATCGACATCTCGACAGCAAAAACCAACCCCATCGCAGCCGGTTTAACAACTTCCTTAACGTAGCAAGATGCGATTATCAGTTACTTTTGCAACTCAAAGCCGACCAATTATTTATCATGCTGCATCCTGCCAAAGGTGAGACGATAGAATTCATTCTCGACGACTCAAAAAAACAAAAACGCGGCAAAATAATGGAGGCGGTAGGCTGGATTCGAGACCCGCTTACCGGCAAAAACATTCGCGGCCATCAGTTTGTAACCGCTGTAATTCGTTTTAGAGGTCATACGATTCCATTCGGTATCAGACTCTACGTCAAAAATCAAGACTGTAAAAATCTCAACGTTGAGTTCAAAAAGACCACGCAATTAGCCGCAGAGCTTATCAGTGAATTCAATCCGCCGCAAGGTACAACCGTTAGAGTATTGTTTGACAGCTATTATCTTTGCCCTGTCGTAGTGAAAGCCTGTCGCAGGAAAGGTTTTCATTTTGTCTCGGTACTCAAGGCTAACCGCAATCTGTTTAAAAATGGCAGAAAGCTTAAAACCGGCAGGTACGGCAAAAGTATATTCCGTAACAAAGATAAGAAAACTTTCCACATTCACAAATCCAATGGCAATGTCCAGTACAGTTATGTCGATGCCGGCTGGATAGATGTCGGCAAAATAGGCAAACTGCATGTAATATTTTCACGAAAAAAGAACGAACCTAAAATATTGGGTTTAGTTAGCGATGATCCGAATCTTTCCGCTTGTCAGATAATCCGCACTTATGATGACCGCTGGAGTATTGAAGTTTTCTTTAAGGACACAAAGCAGCTATTGGGGCTTGGCCAATACCAGAACGTTTCTTTGGAGGCGGCAGTTACACACCTGCATCTGGTATGCTTCGCTTACGCTCTCCTGACCCACGTTGCGATAAATCGCAAAGGTGCAAAAGGCAAAGACAAAACAGTTGCGCGTATGTCCACATCGGAACTTCAAAACGAGGTGCGTCGTCAGGTGTGGAATGATATGACGGAGCATTTGGAGCAGTTTAAAAGTGGCGATGAAATTGTCAAAGAGCTAAAGCGGCTGCTTATCGCCGCGTAAAATCGTTATGAAAAGTCAGTCAAGTTGAGTAAGAAGGTGTGAAAGATATTGCAGGTTGGAGGCAGCCCTTACGGTTCGTTGTGGGATCATTTCAAACTGCGCAGCTTTTATATAAGGATTGACTCATTGCTAAAGATGAAAAATGACCAAATCATATATTCAATTTGAAGAAGCAGTTTATTCTTTTGTAAAAAAACTTGATCCGACCTCCAAAGTATTATTCGATCATAAAGTATTGGACAAAGATACTAATTCTGAACGCCAAGTAGTACTACAGCGTAAATAAAGCTCAAGAAAATGAGATGGTAACGTCGATAACTTCTTATAAGCATGGTGCTTATAAGGATAATCGAAATGGATATTACACAGATTAAAGGTATTGGTAAAGAGTTGAAC
>Ga0209417_1003803_pt1 | contig 19332 bp, 18 predicted proteins | sample RifGroF2_FD_184002 | JGI IMG/M metagenome (GOLD analysis project Ga0209417, IMG submission 184002) | Groundwater microbial communities from Rifle, Colorado, USA - Groundwater F2 (SPAdes) (version 2) | ecosystem: Environmental > Aquatic > Deep subsurface > Groundwater | place: Rifle, Colorado... | reverse complement strand
CAAAAAATGAAGATATATAAAAAAATAATTTTTCAACATATCTTTCGTTTATAAACTAGTTTTTCAAATAAAGTAAATTTAGCCTATTATGAAAATTGCTTTTATAAATTGCTACCCACAGCCTAATTCAAAGTCCGGCAAGATGGGAGCTCATTCAATAGAAATGATAATGCACCCGCTTATCGACAAATTAAAAGATTATTCTGTTGAAGTAGAAGAAATTAATTTAGATAATTTAATCATTAAACCCTGCGAAGGATGTACAGAAAAAATTGATTTTATCCCTTCCATTGGATGCGACCCAATTAATGATGATATGAATTCACTTTATCCGATTTTACGTGAATCCGATATTTGGATTTTTGCAATTTCTTTGAACCATAAAGCAATTCCGAAAAAGCTATATGATTTTATCGATAGATTGGAACCATTATTCAATTCTATGGATATAAATTTGGAAAACTCTTTAACTCAATTGACATTCAACAATTCAAAAGGAAAAATCTTCTTGCTATCTACTTCAGAACTTTGGGGCAAAGAAGTATTTTCCGATCTAACACAGCAAATACAAACTTTGGCTTTGCTTTTCTCAAAAAATTACTTTGGCGAAATTCTCAGACCACATTTTGGTGTTTTTGTTTCCGCTATGGAACAAAACAATGATTTTGCGAAAATGGTAGATGATAATTTGTCCCTTTTGGCAAAGGATTTAATCCATTCAGCAAGTATTTCGAACGGATATTTGGAACATATTTCTCAGGATTTAATATCCAAGAAACTGTTTGATGAAGAAATCGGCAAAATTTTAGGTAAGGTTATCTAATTATTTTTTCAGCTTTTCACTACTAAAATTTATATATTTCAATGCGTTAATTGAAATATTCTTCGTAATTTTGTAAACAATTAAAATTTGAATCGGAATTATTTGATAAATGAATAATACATTCACTTCGAATCGTGTTCCATCACTTGATTTAGCAAGAATCCTTGCTATGCTGATGATGATTGCCGGACACACATTTTTCTCTTTAATAGAACCAAGCCAAATTAATACCAATGCTGCCCCATGGAATTGGTGGGAATTCATGCGAGGAGCAACAGCTCCAATCTTTTTAACTGTATCCGGTATCGTGCAAGTGTTCGCCAATAAGAGAGATGAAAACGGTAAATTGTCCCAAACAACTATTCTGAAAAGACTCGGAACAGCTTTTATGTTGATTGGTATTGGATATTTGCTCGTTTTCCCTGTGGATAAAATCTTTGATTTCTTTTATTTGCAAAGCAGTCAATTGCCGAAATTTTATGCTGTTAATGTACTCCAATTAATTGGGGTGTCATTGCTTATGGTTCTCGCAGTATTTGTATTTACACGCAGCAACAAAACCTTTTTCTGGGCATCCATAAGTCTGGCAGTAATTTTCACAGTTCTCACTCCATTAGTAAATAAAATGAATTGGTTCGAAGTGCTGCCCTATCCTATTGCAAGTTATTTAGACTATCGTAACGGATCAATCTTCACTTTATTCCCATTCACAGCTTATCTATTTTATGGGATGGCATTTGGGGCTAAATTGAAGGAAGTTGAACCACATAGAAGAATAAATTTCATAATTACAACATCATTGATTTTGACTCCTGTATTCTATATTGCAGGATATTATCTTTTTAAATTTGAATGGAATTTTATCGCAAATACACCTATACCTTATAAAGCAAGTGCAGGTTTTATTTTTACAAGATTTGCAGTAGTTGCAATAGCATTGGCAATAACCGGATTTATAACTAAGAAATTTATGCATTTACAGGATTTCTTCACTTTCTTCGGACAAAAGGCTCTTTACGTTTACGTATTACACTTTTTTGTGCTATACGGAACTGCAATGACTCCTGGTGTATTCCAGTTTTATGGAGGTGCATCGTCGGTAGCCCTTGCATTTGCAAATATTCCGATTGTGATTTTTGGCACTTTGCTCTTGACGGTTCTGATTAATCAGATTATTAACAGAGACACTAGATTTGCCCTAATTTATAAATTTTCGATTTCAGTTTATTTAATTTACGTTCTTTTCATTTAGTAAATTTATTTATAAGATAATCGTTAAAAACATTGAATAAAACATAAAAATATCAAATGTCAGCAAAAAAAACTAAAAAAACAAAAGAAGCAACTTGGCATTTCCCTTTGGGAAAGAATAATTTAATAGTTATTGGAATTGGAATTTTAACAATCATTCTTGGTTATATTCTAATGTCATTCGGAATTTCCGAAGAACCGGCAACAGTTGATGGCACCTGGAATGGATTTGTGCCGGTAACACTTGCTCCATTTGTACTTGTGATTGGTTATTGCGTAATTATACCTTACGGAATCTTCAAGAACTTCAATAAAGCTTCAGAAACTTTGCCTGAAAATCAATAATAAGAATGGCAAAAAAATCAGGATTTATTGCAATACTCGGTAAACCCAATGCCGGCAAGTCAACATTGATGAATGCTTTGCTTGGCACTAATCTTTCTATTGTAACACCTAAACCTCAAACAACTCGAAAGGAAGTTATCGGGATTTTAACCGAAAAGGATTATCAGATTATCTTTCTGGATACACCCGGCATTATTAAACCGAAATATAAATTGCAGGAAGCTATGATGGAAACAATTCCTCAGGCAATGCAGTCTGCAGATGTTTTGCTGGTACTGCTTGAAGTGGATTCAGTGAAAAAACAACATCCCTTACATAGCGAAACATTAGCTTTATTGCAAAACACTAAACTACCAAAAATTGCGATACTTTCTAAAATTGATACATGCAAAAGCACTGTAGAAATTATTCCTCTTTTGGAAAAAATTCAAAAGATGGATTTGTTTGATGAAATTATTCCACTATCCGCAAAAGAAAAAGTGAATCTTGAACCTGTTGTAAGTTCAATATTAAATTATCTGCCCGAACATGAATTTTACTATGATGAAGAAAGTCTGAGCACACAGAACAATAAGTTTTTCGTGTCAGAAATCATTCGTGAGCAAGTATTTTTACTGACGGAAGAGGAAATACCATTTTCCACCGAAGTGCAGATTTCAGAATTTTACGAAAGAGAAAGAGGTAAGTGGTTCATTGGAGCCGAAATTATTGTAGAGAAGAAAACGCAAAAGCAAATCATTATCGGCAAGAGTGGTTCATTAATTAAGCAGATTGGATTGCAGGCACGCTTCAAAATTGAGGAATTGCTTGAACATGAAGTTTATTTGGAGCTTTTTGTGAAAGTAAGGCAGGATTGGAGAAATAATCCATCTCAGTTGAAAGCCTTCGGATATTAATCAATTTTTAATTTAATAAGTATATATTTGCTAATTATATGATTTTTCGTAATTTTGTAATTCGTATTTTTTTTGAAAAAGCAAATCTGCGAAAATCAAATCTAAATCCAATGCGGTCGTGGCGGAATTGGCAGACGCACTAGACTTAGGATCTAGCGAGGAGACTCGTGGGAGTTCGACTCTCCCCGACCGCACAAAATTTTTTATGCAAATTAAAATCTTGAGGAAATAAAAGTGGAAAAGAACATTTCCTATTCAGCTAATGGAGTAAACACTCTAGAAATTTTCTTAACTAAAGCAGAAATTCAGCCTTTTTTGAATGCCGGTTTTGCTAAAATAAAAAAGGATGTGAAAGTTCCAGGCTTTCGTCCCGGTAAAGTTCCACAGCATATGCTCGAAAAAATGTACGGCAAAGCTGTAGAAAATGATTCGCATATTGATATTGTGAATGAATTTTTCCCGAAAATCGCAAAAGAAGAAAATTTTGAGTTGATAGATAATCCAAACCTCAAAGATATTCAGAAAACAGATGATGGAACTCGTTATATTATTGAATTCATAACTGTACCTGATTTTGAAATTTCTGACTACAAATCTTTGGAAATATACGAACCTGTTCACGTTGTAACTTCCGAAGAAGTAGAAAATGAATTGGACGAAATTGCATTAAAGCATGCAGATTATGAAGAAGCAGAATCAATTGATTCACCGGATTTTGTTGCACATATTGGAATTGAACCTTTGAATGATGAAGGTGATGACCATGACCATGAACATCATCATGACCATGAAGGACATGACCATCATCACCACGAACATCAGTCAGTGTATTTGCGTGACACAAGATTGGATGCGGATTTCCGCAATGCATTCCTAAACCGCAAATCAGGCGAAACATTCGAGCACACAACAACAACCCAAAATGGCGAATTCAAATATCGTTACATTATCGAAAAAGTGGAAAGAGTAAATCCAAAACCTATTGACGATGCACTTGCCGAACTAGATTCAGAAAAGAAATTCTCAAATTTGGCAGATTTCCGTCAGGATTTGGAATTCCGCTTGCAAGATTACTGGGACGATAAAGCCAGAACTGAAATCGAAAATCAGATTATGGATAAAATCACACGTGACAATATGTCCCTCGAAGTACCTCCTTCACTCAGAGAAACTGCATTGCAGAGCTTGATTGATAATATGAAAATGCAGTATCAAATCAAAAAAGAAGATACTCAGTTCGATGCTATGCTTCGCACACAATACGAAAAATTAGCAGAAAACTATGCTCGCTGGGATATGATTAAAAATAAAATAGTCAGAGAAGAAAAAATTGAAATTGAAGATTACGACATTAACGACTGGATAATGAAAGTGCAAAAAGCTTTCCCGGCTTACGATGAAACAATGCTCAGAGGATTAATTGAGCAGGACGAAAATATCAAAAATCAAATTATGGCAAAAAAAGTATTCGATTTCATCTTAGGTTTTGCTACAACTAATGAAATTTCTTTCGATGATTTCTATAAACAGCGTCAGATGGAAGCTTCTGAAGCGAATAAACCTTTGATCGAAACAGCTGAATATGACCCAAATGCTCCAAAAGTTGAAACTGAAGAAATTGAAGAAATACAAGCAGAAGAAACACAAACTGAAGAAACGCAAGAATAAGAAAACGATTTATTAACGAAAAGCCCGGCTCATCCGGGCTTTTTTGTTTTTCATTTTAAACTTCAGTGAAGTTGATTCGAGGAAAAGTTAAGACTCTGAAATTGACGAGTTGAACACTCCATACCTATTCGATATATCAATATTTGGCAAATTGACTTCTATAGAGTTGAAAAATTCAATTCAAAAAAACGGCAAGATATTCTATAAAAAGAAAATATAATTACGTAAAAAACGTTACGTACTTTACGTAACGTAAAAAGCGGAATGAAAATGAATCCATTTATCTTAACATCTTACCATTCTCCGGAGCACTTCTGTGACCGTGAGAATGAGACCGAGAGATTATTATCAGCAATAAATAATAATCGCAATGTTGCTTTAATTTCAAAACGCAGAATGGGAAAAACAGGTCTTCTGATGCATTTGGAACGCCAATTAGCTATGCAAAAAGAACAACAATTTGTGTATTTTGATGTACTTTCAGCATCTTCTTTGCAGGATTTTGTCAATTTATTTGCCAATGCATTGTTTAAATCGAATAATCGAAATTTTGAAAAATTATTCAAATCATTTTCCAAAATCTTTTCAGCATTCAAACCTTCATTCTCAATTAATCCTATAACAGGCGAAACTAAGTTTAACTTGGATATATCGAATATTTCCGAAAGCGAAAGCTCGCTTACAGCAATTTTCAATTATATTCAAAAGATTAATAAGAAATTTGTCATTGCGATTGATGAATTCCAGCAGATTACTTCATTTTCGGAAAATAATACTGAAGCACTCCTTAGAAGTCATATCCAGCACATTAACAATGCTGTATTTATATTTTCAGGAAGCAGTAGAAAGATTTTGGGCGAAATGTTCTCTGACAAAAATCGTGCATTTTATATGAGTAGTGAAATAATGTACTTGGATAAAATTGATAGAAATAGTTATTCAGAATTCATTCTGAAGCACTTTACCAAGGGAAATTTCAAAATAAGCGAAAACAGCACTTACTTTTTACTTGATTTGGTCAAAACCCACACTTATTACGTACAACTTCTTTGCAATAGGTTATATTCACAAAAGAAAAAGGAAATAACAGAAATAGTCATCGCTGAAGTACTTAGCAAAATTTTGGAAGAAAATAAATTTTATTTCGAAAGTTATAGAAAGATTCTTACAAATTTCCAATGGAAAGTGGTTCAATCAATTGCTTTTGAAGGAGAAGTGGCAGAACCGACTTCAAAAGATTTTATAGAAAAGCATCATCTTGGTTCTTCAAGTTCGGTAAGTACTGCGTTTAAGTCTCTCGAAGAAAAAGAAATAATTTCCTTTGAAAATAGCAAATATGTCTTGCAGGATTTGCTGTTTTCATTTTGGCTTAGTTCAAAGTGAACAGAACATTTCCGCTCCCTTTCAACTCTCCTTTTCCCTAATTCGTCAATTGCTTTATGACAATACTGACTGCAAATAACTTAACTAAAACATTTGGCGAAAAGCTTTTATTCCAGAATATCTCTTTCGGAATTGAAAAAGGTGAAAAAATCGGCTTGATTGGGAAAAATGGTGCCGGTAAATCCACTTTACTTAAACTTATAGCCGGTTTGGACTTTGCTGATGAAGGGAATGTTGATTTTAGTAAAAGTATCCGAATCGAGTTCCTTACACAGCAAACTGAATATGACTATGACGATACCGCACTTGATTATGTAATGAACGGTATTCCGGAAATTTATGATATATTTCTTGAATATCATCACTTAATTCATTCAAAAAATCCAGATTCCGGCAGGTTGCTGGAACTTTCTCATCAAATTGATGAACTTAACGGTTGGGACATTGAAGCTAAGGCAAAGATGATTTTGCAGAAAGTAGGAATTAGCGATTTTGAGAAATCGCTCCATTCGGCTTCGGGTGGAGAGAAAAAGCGAATTGCTCTTGCAAAAATTCTCATTTCTAATCCTGATTTACTTATTTTGGATGAGCCGACAAATCACTTGGATGCCGATACGATTCAATGGCTTCAGAATGAACTTTCTACTTCCGGATTGTCAATCATTTTTGTAACGCACGACAGATACTTCCTTGATTCGATTGCTACAAAGATTATCGAACTCGATTTCGAAAAACTATTTACTTATAATGGTGATTATGAAGATTATTTAATCCAAAAACATACTCTTCTTGCGGCTGAAAAATCTGCTAATGACCATCTGCAAAATAAGTATAAACAAGAATTAGCATGGCTCGCACGTGGAGCTAGAGCCCGAAGGACAAAGCAAAAAAGCCGCATTGATTGGGCAGAGAAACTAAAAGATGACATTCGTTTTGTTGAAAATAAACAAATGAAAATAGAATTAGGTAAAACTTTTCTCGGCGGCAAAATAATCGAAGCAATTGGCTTAAATTACTCGATTTCCGATAGGAAGCTGATTAGTGATTTCACCTATTATGCGAAAAGTAATGACAGAATTGGCATAATTGGTCCGAATGGTTCCGGTAAAACGACCTTGCTCAAAATTATTACCGGCACATTGAAGCCAAGTTCCGGAAGTTGTCAGATTGGAGGAACTGTTAATATTGGCTATTTCGACCAGGAGAATGAAAGATTGGACGAGAGCAAGACTGTGCTTGGTTCATTGCAGGAGATTGCGGAATTTATCAAGGTTGGTTTCGGCAGGGACAAGAAAATTACCGCAAAGGAATTGCTAGATAGATTCCTTTTTCCCCGGAACAGGCATCATTCATTTGTGCATACGCTTTCGGGCGGCGAGAAAAAACGCCTCTCACTCCTTAGAGTTCTGATGTCGAATCCGAATGTACTTCTTTTGGATGAACCTACTAATGATTTTGATATAGATACATTAAGTGTACTGGAGAATTATCTGGATGACTTCTTTGGTGTATTGATAGTAGTTTCGCACGATAGAGCCTTCCTCGATAGATGCATCGAATTTATATGGTCTTTCGAAACAAACGGAAAAATAAAAGAATATCCCGGGAATTATTCATCTTATTTGGAGCGAAAGGATAAGGAAAGGAGGCAAGAACAAGAAAGAAAGAAAATAATCTCCAATTCCGAGAATTCCTCACCGGCAAAAACTTATAATCAGACAAAAGAAAAGAATTTAAATAAACTTACGTTTAAAGAGAAAAGGGAATTAGAACTTTTGGAGCCGGAAATTACTGATTTAGAGAGTCAAATTGAGCAATTAAGCATGCAGATGAATGAAGCAAACCAGGATTACAAAACCTACGAAGAATTATCCCGCAACTTAAGCGAAATTTCGGATGAACTAGAGAAGAAAACTGCAAGATGGATGGAGCTGGCGGAGAAGGGGTAAAAGTAAATTAATTTATTTGCTGCATTATCTACTATTTCTCCTTAATTTTGAATATTAAATAAGAAACAATTTATGAAAAAGACATTTTGTTTTCTCGCCATTTTATCCCTTTTTGTTTCCTGTTCATTAAGCCTTCAAAAAGGAGGGGTAAGTAGTGTTAATTTACCTAATAATTATCACACCGATGAATATCCTGAAAATCCTTCAACAATTGAATCCATGAGAATGTCAAGCAATTTATTGAGCCCATTTTCTGATGATAGTTGCAAAATTGACAGTAATTGCATAATTAAATTTATTGATGTTCAGCATTTAAAAAATCTTGTTGAAACAAATAATAAAACTACCATTATACATTTTTGGTCTTCAGTGTATGAAAGCCAAGTCCCTCAAATTTCAGAATGGAATCAACTTAAAAAAGAATTTTCAAGTAATTTTCTAATTGTGTGTACTGATATTGGCACAACTGAACAGATTAATCTATTACGAAAGTATTTTACTGCAAAAGGATTTAATGATACTCTATTTATTTTATATAAACAAATATCAGGAATTATGCAGGTAGTAAGTGATGCCAAAATAGGATTTGCAAATACAGTTAAGATGATTAACAATATAGATACTGCTTTTCATGGTTTCGGACAATTACCTTATACCGTATTAATAAATAGAAAAGATGAAATTCTTTTTAGAAGTTCAGGAGAAATTGATATTTCAGAACTAAGCAAAAATTATAATGAAAATTCAAACACAAAAGTAGGTACTGCATTTTCAGCTTTTAAAGAATCAAATTTTACTCAAAAGAACATTACTTCAAATAAACTTGTTTTTCTTTCACCTATTGCTCCGGAATTAGAATTAGATTCTCTTGCAACTTTTGATGAAAATATATATGTTCCAGATTCTGTTTGCAAAGTAATAACGATTACTCCCGCAGAAATTAGACAGATAATCGACAAAAACCATGACCAAAAAATATTACTTCATATTTTCACTCTCTTTAATCCTATTGCTACTCTTGGGATTCAGGATATTCTTCAATTTGTACCTGAAACTGACAAATATATAATAATGTTAATATGTGCAGATATGAACACTGGAGGGCAAATTAATATTTTAAGAAAATATCTTTTTCAAAAAGGAATAACGATACCTATTTATCTTATTGATAATAAATTTGATTCTGAGAATGATTTGGAAAATTTTATCCAAATGGAACATCTGATAAAGTTTGTCAAAACTTTTGACTCAACTTATACTGATGTAATGTTGCCATATACAGCAATTATTGATGAAAATCAAAAAATAATTTATAGCAGAAAATTAGATTTAGTTTTTAATAAGTGTAGTTTGCATTTTGATTCGTTAGAAGTTAAAGAAACAAAAGATAAATGCAATGGTTTTATGAAAATGGAAGTAGAGAAAATTAAGACAATTTTAAAATAAATGAAAAATCTAATTCTGTTTTTCCTCATATTTTCATTTACTACTTCTGCTCTTGCTGGAGAAGTTTTTATTAAAATAAATGAAAGTGTTTCCAAGAAAGTTCAAAAACTCATTATTGAATCTAGCGATAAAGTTCTTACTGAGATGAATCCGACTTTTTCCGATACAATACTGGTTAAAAAGAAGATATATCTTTACAAAATTAATTTGAGCGAGGGCTCATACTTAATAAAAACTGAAGATATACAGATGCGTCCCATTAGCCCATACCTAATTCCTGGCGATACTCTTGAAATAGGGCTTGATAAAAACAATGATAACAATATGTTGTTTGTCAAGAAATCCAATTTCAAGGAAACTGATTTTGAAAGTAAAGTATTTAAAGAATTTCCTTATAATCAATCACAAGCGAAAAATATATCTGACTTCGACTCTGCTAATCATTCAATTAGTATTCAGTTTGAAAAGATGCGTAATTTTTTAGATTCTAGTTTCAGCAATTATAGAATCTCAAATAAGTTTCAATTGTTTTTTCAAAATAAATTGTCCGCTTGGGAAGTTTCAAGCAAGTTATCAGTTTTACCAAATTTAATAAAAGATACAAATCAAAGAATTCAGTTTCTGATTTCTCTTGCCAAAACTCTTGATTCTGCATCGAATGTTTATTTTGATGCATATAATAATTATGCGATACTTCTAAGTTTACTTTCCAAAATTGAAGCATTAAACAATTCAAATAAATCTATTTTTCCTTTCGAGAGGTTAACTGATTTAGCTGATATGTACATTAAGAATAATCAATTAAATTATCTTGCAAAGGCAAAAATACTAGAGGATAGAATTTTATTTAAGGCTGATTCCAAAGAATTGGAATCAATTAAAACGAAATTTCTAAATAACAACTCAAATTTGGATAATTATTACTATAAATATCTTTTGAGAATGTTTGAAAAGTCTTTAATAAATAATGTGGGAGGAATACCAACAAATTTTGAACTATTTGATAATTATGGTAAAAAACATAAACTTTATGATTATAAGGGTAAGTATATCTACTTAGCATTTGGCGGTACTTGGTGTCCGCCTTGCATGGAAGAACTTGAGTTTATAAAGAAAGTACTAAAAGGTAAAGAGCAATTTGATAATAAAATTATTATTATTTTCCTTGAGTCGGATATCCCTAAATGGAAGAATTTTGCAAAGAAACTGCCAGATAATGTTATTTATCTTGTAACTCCTGATGGTTGGGATTCTAAAGTACTTTCGGATTACTTGATTAGGGGAGTACCAAAATCCTATCTAATTTGTCCTGAAATGAAAATTTTGAATGTGCGAATGGGTTTTGATGAAAAAGAAATGCAGGAGATTTTGGATAAGTATTATTTAAAATAACAAGTTATGAAAACGACATTTTGTTTTCTCGCAATTTTATCTCTTTTTATTTCCTGTTCATCTTATAACTATATCAAGGTCAACCCATTAACCGCATTACCTTAAAAGGGGTAACATCAGTAAAGGTTGTTGTGTCGGATTGAGAATTGAGAATTATCAATTAATTCTCACACCCTCAGCTTCGCTCTGAATCCTCTTGCAGCATAATACGAATCTGCCCCATTGTGATAGGTGAAGACTTTATTGTATCGTCTGTCGCAGAAGAGGGCACCACCAAGTTTCCTGATTTCAGGTGGAGTTGCAATCCAGCTGGACGTTTTCAAATCGAATTCACCTAATGTCTGCAAGTAGCGATATTCTGCTTCATTTAGTAATTCCACTCCCATTTCCACACACATATCCAATGCACTGCTGCTCGGTTTATTCTGCTTGCGTGCATCAAGTGCCGCTCGGTCATAGCACAAACTTCTACGTTCTTTGGGGCTTTCCTGTGAGCAATCGAAAAAGATGAATTCACCAGTAGTGCTGTCGAAATCAACTACATCGGGTTCACCGCCTGTCAAATCCATTCTATTAAGAGACCAAAGTTTTGCCGGTGCTGCTTCTAATCGGGTTTGCACATCTGTCCAATTAATTCCTATGTGCCGACCGGAATTCTTTTCGAAGCGGGATTTTAATTTATTTAGTAATTCTTGGGTTTCATTTGGTGTTAGTGTCATTCTTTTGCCACTTTTTATGATTATTTTCAATAACGAATATATTTTGAAATTTATGAAAATAATTATTTGTAGATTTTTTCTATTACTTTTGAACCTGACAATTTTATTCAATTTAGTATAACAAAATATATATATAATTTATTTAATTTGCAATATCTTTAATTTGCAATTTTAAGTTTCACAATCGGTCAGATAAAAATGAGCAAACAAATTTATTCCGTAATAACAGGTTCAGGAAGCTATATCCCTGAAAATATCATAAAAAATGAAGATTTCCTTAATTATGAATTTTATGATTCAAAAGGCGAATTACTTGATATTCCCAATAATATTCTTCTAAGTAAATTCCATGAAATTACTGCCATTTCAGAAAGAAGATATGCATCAAACGATATGGTCACTTCTGATTTGGCATATTTTGCTGCAGAAAATGCAATCAGAGATTCCGGGATTAATAAAGAAGAGCTTGACTATGTAATTGTTGCACATAATTTTGGTGATGTCAAATATGACAATAGAAAATCTGATATGGTGCCCACTTTAGCATCAAGAGTTAAATATAAATTAGGGATAGCATCCCCAAAGACCATTGCTTATGATTTGCCATTTGGTTGTCCCGGCTGGCTGCAAGCAGTCATTCAGGCAAATTATTATATTAAATCAGGTGATGCAAAAAAAATCCTTGTAATAGGTTCGGAAATGCTTTCGAGAGTGTCTGACCCTCACGACAGAGATAGCTTGCTTTATTCTGATGGTGCCGGAGCCGTTGTATTAGAGGCAGTAGAAAGTGAAGAACCAATCGGAATATTAGCTCACGGGACACGTTCCGACACAATCAATCATGGTAAACTTTTAGTGATGGATAAATCGTATAATCCAAAATTAGCTGAAAAAGGTGAAATATTTTTGAAAATGAATGGTAGAAAACTTTATCAATATGCACTCGAAACAGTTCCATTAGCTATTAAAGAATGTCTCGAAAAAAGTAAAGTACAATTAAGTAAAATCAAGAAAGTCTTGATTCATCAGGCTAATGGCAAAATGGATGAAGCCATCTTGCAGAGATTATATGGATTATGCAATAATACTGAAATTCCCGAAAATGTAATGCCAATGACAATAGATAAATTGGGGAACTCATCAGTTGCAACTTTGCCGACTCTCTTCGATTTAATTAAAAAAGGATTATTGAAATCACACAAAATAAATAAGGGCGATTTGATTGTTTTCGCATCTGTCGGTGCCGGAATGAACGTAAATGCAATAGTATATCAATCGTGATTGAATACCATCAATTTCCCTAATTTCAGGTGGAGTTGCAATCCAGCTGGACGTTTTCAAATCGAATTCACCTAATGTCTGCAAGTAACGACTTCTAATAGGGTTTGCACATCTGTCCAGTTAATTCCTATGTGCCGACCGGAATTCTTTTCGAAGCGGGATTTTAATTTATTTAGTAATTCTTGGGTTTCATTTGGAGTTAGTGTCATTCTTTTGCCACTTTTTTATGATTATTCTCAATAACGAATATATTTTGAAATTTATGAAAATAATTAATTGTAGATTTTTTCGTTTTTAAATTAAAAAGTACTTATGAATAAGATAAAAATTACATACTGGCAAGACGATAAGTTTTGGTTAGGTTATCTTAATGATTATCCTGAATATGTTACTCAGGGATTAACTCCTGAAGAATTATTTGAAAATCTAAAGGATATTTATAAAGATATTTTAAATGAACAAATTCCCGGCTTAAGAAAAACAATTGAGTTGGAACTTGTGTGAAAAGAAGAGAATTGCTAAAAATCTTAGATGCAATTGGTTGCATTTTAATAAGACATGGCGGAAAACACGATTGGTACCAAAACATATCCACCGGTGTTAGTCAGCCTATACCAAGGCATACTGAAATTAATGAAAATTTAGCAAAAAGTATTATTAAAAAATTGTCATAAATAAGCACTTTTCACTTCCTCACTCCTTTTCCAGCAATTCCCCAATTTTGGACTTCATTGCATCAAATTCTTCACGTTCAAATAGTCTGGTTAAGTATGCAATTTTTCCTGATTTGTCAATAATATAATTCCTGGTAACTCCTGCACCCTTTTCAGCATATAATTCAAAAATTTCTCCGGATGGATCCAGAGCCATGGGATATGTGGTTTTTGATGCGTTTAGAAAAGTTGATATTTTATCAGACGTTTCCATAAAATCAATGGCAATCAGAACAAAATTTGGATTATCCTTAAGTTTTTGCCAAATTTCAGCCTCAATAAAGGGCATTTCTTTCAAGCAAACACTACACCAACTCGCAGTGAATTGCAGCATCACTACTTTGCCCCTTAAGTTGCTAAGTTTTGCAGTTTTCCCATTAACATATTGAATAGTGAATTCCGGAGCAGCATCTCCGATTTTCACTTTATGCTGCGGATTTACTTTATCTTCCCCATTGAGGTTAATAGAGAAGAGTAAAATAAGTAATATATTAAGTATTGTTTTCAGATTTTTTTCATTCTGTTATAAGTCCCTTTTGTTTTTCCTGCAAATCTTGAAGCTTCGAATTTAAAATCTGAAGGTTAGCATCAATTGATTGAATAGTAATCAATGATTTGGAATTTTCATTTTCAAGGTCAATTTGTTTAGCTGTTAGTTTATTAATTTTTTCGAGATTTTTAACTGATTATTCATTAGTTTCAGGTTTTTCGGAATTTAGTTCTGCAATATCCTCTTTTGCATCTTCAATTTTGTCCTTATTTTTCTCAATTGACTTCAGCAAACTAACTTTTTCCTTATTATTATCATCAATTTTGTCAGAAGTTTCCTCCAACATATCAGAATAATATTCAGATAAATAACTAAATAGGAACTTATAGAATAGTTCATTCAAACTCTTGAATTCCTTTGGATAATTATCTTCACCAATAAAAAAATCATACCCAAAGGAAGCAAAAACTTTTATTTCTGATCCATTTCCTTTTTCGAGTATTCTAGAATATAAATTAATCCTCTTTTCAGAAATATCTCCAATTGTGACATCCTTTGCAATGAGAATATCCTCATCAGAGAACCAACCGATACCACTAACATCAATATCATAATTTTTATCCAGGAACTTGGACCATGCTTTTTTAACTTCTTTTGGAGTAGGATCGAGATCATTTGTCATACATGGTCTCAATTGATCTTCGTAACTAATTTGCGTAGTTTCAATTTTTATTGTTTGCGAATTAAGTTTCGCCGTAATTATTATCAGGAATATTCCTGCAAGATATAAAATTGTCCTTTTCATTTCCATCTCCGGATTTAATTTTATTTTTTGAGTTAATTAGCTTTTAGTTTAAAATTTTCAACGTGTTGCTTTATTATTTTATTGTTGTATAATATGTATTTAGGAATTCCCACATTAATGCTTAGTACCAATTAATTTCTCATAAATTAGCAAGAGAATAATTGCCAGAACTCCAATACAACCGAATATTATCCAAAATTCTGAGGAATGTGCTTGTTGCAAAATTGTATCTTTGGAAACACCTGCCTTTTCAGCAAATTGAATTGCGTCATTTATTTGGATATTATCCTGCAAAGCACTGCCAAGTGCTGCAGTTTTCACTTTTATGAAGTCCAGCATAGGATTATCAATCAGCTTAACATAGAGATTTGCACCCAATACTCCGCCTATACCCGCACCGAACACACCATAAAGGAAGCCGAAGCCCATATAAGTTGCTTTTTTATCCTGAGGCGCAATTGTGCCCAAATATGAGATATATTTAGGGTGAGCAATCATTTCCCCAAATGAAAATACCGTAATACCAATGAGCAATACCCAAACGGAATTGCTGATTGCCAGAATGAGCATACCCAAAGTCCCAAAGAAAAATCCCGTGATAATCGTAGGCATTGCTTTGAAATTCTTTACAATACTGGAAATGAATAATTGCAGCAAAATGATTGTAAGCGCATTGATTACGGTAATATGCTCAACATCGAAAGCCCAGTTGAACCCGACAATTCCGCTTATGAATTTATTCAATGGTTCGGCATTCACAAATGTTTGGAAATACCAGAGCACACTATCGAACATCTGAAAATAAAGTATCCAGAAAAGTGAATATATCAAGATAAAGAGCATAAATCGCCAGTTCGAAGCCACTTCGCCAATTTTAAGGAAAATATGCTTAACCACTTTCATTAACGGTTCCTTGGCCTGCACTTCCCTTTTTGGTTCTTTGAAGAAAAATATTGTCGGAATCAGCATCAAACCTGTTCCGAGAGCGGAGGCAATCATAACATACCGCCAGTCAATATTTTTCAGAAAAGGAACAATTATAAGAGGGAAAAGGAAAGCACCAAAATTAATAGACCAATAGAATATGCCAAAACCGAGAGTGGAATTTTTCTCATTTGTTACTTTAGCGATTGTTCCTGAAATAATCGGTTTGAAAGTTCCCGCACCAATTCCCATCACCATAAGTGAGGCAAAAACAGCAGCATATTCCGTCATCTGACTTGTAAGGAAATAGCCGGTTCCGAGCAGTCCGAAAGCATACATCAACGTTTTGCGGTAACCAAGTCTATCGGCAATAGCACCGGATAATATCGGGAGGAAATAAAGCAGCGGCTGTATTACACTTTTGATTACACCAACGCTTTCCTTGGAAAAGCCAAGTATTTCCGTTAAGTAAATCGAAAGGACACTCATCATTCCGTAATATGAGCCTCTTTCGAAAAATTCAAATACAATTACCAACCAAAATTGTTTTGGAAAATCTCTATAACTTGCAGTTTTTTCTTTCATTTTTTCCTTTTGTTTTATACTTCAATTAACCTTCTAACCTTAGCATAGAATCAAATGCGTTCTTCACCCTCACTTTCATTTAAGTAGAGGTGGTTTCTATAATCAATAAATATATTTTATTAATTATTAACTCCTTAATCGTTTTATTATATCATAGATAAAGTAATAAGAAGTAACAATAATCCACGGTAACAGGATTACTGTAAGATTAAAATTATTATTACTTATTTGTACGAAATAAATTACAAAACAAGGTAAGATAGAAATTACAAAAATCCAAAATAAACTTGACTTTTTACTCATTTTTATCTCCGTTTTAAAATTTCGAAAAATAATAAGTAACAAATTTAATAATCTTAATGATAATATGCTTAATATTCATCTTAATTCATACTAATTTCTTTGGGAAGGAGAATTGTCAATACTTTAAAATTTTTGATAAAATTACCTTATTCGAAATTTGATTAACGTCTTAAATGATATAACAATCCCTATGCCGGTAATTTGTTCAATTGTTTATTGAAGCATACCTTTTTCAATTGAAAAATGGATGTTAGTGCTCTTTAATATAGAAGAACAAAATTTGAAACACATTTCTAGAGAAAAAATGATGAATAATGTTCGGAATTCATCCTCGAAATAAATATTTTAAAAAAAAATGATAATTTTACAATAATATATTTTAATTCCGTTTCTAATCTTTTAATTAATATCACAACTTATAATACTTACTAAATCTAACTTAATCTTTCCTCATATTTCAATAAATGATCTAAACGGAACGAAAACAGCAAAAACAAGATTGCTGAGTTTTTATAATTTGATATTACAGTGGCACTTATGCCGCTAATTTTTTAATTTTAATAGGATTTAAAATGAATATTTATGTAGGGAATTTGCCCTTCAGTGCAACAGATGAGGATTTAAGCAATATATTCTCAGAATACGGAAAAGTTGATTCAGCAAAAGTTATTGTTGATAGAGAAACTGGCAGATCAAAAGGTTTTGGATTTGTTGAAATGAGCGATACTGCCGCAAGAAAAGCTATCGAAACACTTGATGAAGCTGATTACGAAGGAAAGCAAATTTCTGTAAATGAAGCAAGACCAAAAACGAATAATAGAACTAGTGGAAATAATTTTAACAGACGTTCCTGGTAAAATAACTATATTCTAGTTAAGCTGAACAGAAGGCTCTTTATTACGAATAGAGAGCCTTTTTTATTTCATAAAGATATAAGATTTGGATAATTTGATGAATTTACCAAAATTCAATAATCTAGTCCTGTGGAAAGATAAAATCGAAGCTAATGCCAACGAATACAAATACATTATAGACAAGCACAAGGTCTACTAAATGGACCTTGTGCAATTAATTTTCTATATTTTCTTTTTTTTTACCAAAGTGCACGCCAAACTGCACCGTCATACATATATCCAATATTGGTTGTACTGTTAAAATAAATCATACCTGCTGTGGGTGAACCCGGAGCGGCTGCTCTCGGAGTCAGACGAATAACGTCCGTAATTTCAACAACACTTGTTGCAGGTGTTGATAAAGTTGTTCCGTTATTAAATACAATTTTAGTACCTGTAGTTGCTCCTGCTCCAACATCTTTCAAAAATAAATCACCTGTCAATATTGTAGCCTCATCCTGAGAAGCATTTGCAGAGTAACTACCAATATAGTTGACATAAGCATGAGTATTGCTCATGCCTGCTGCCCATCCAAATCCGAATGAATGTTCACCTGTATTATTTTCCATACTCCTGGGACCAATTCCGATTGAGCGCCAGCCAGTATTATATTCTCCTGACCAATAACCAATTCCAATGTAATCATCACCAGTATTAAATCGTGCAACTTCATCGCCCAAAGCAATAACACTGCTCCCGGTATTTTCGTCAGCAGCAATAGGTCCAATAGCAATTATCTGATTTGCAGTATTACTTCTTGCAGCATAACTGCCAATTATAACGTTTGAATTACCTGTGTTATTCAAGGCTGCCTGGTAACCAATTGCAATTACTCCTCCGGTACCGGTAACATTTTTTGCTGCTTCGAATCCAATGGCAATGAGATTAGGACTTACGTTACCTTGAGCTGCTGAGTGACCAATGGCTACTAATTCGTTACCGGTATTACCAGAACCTGCTCCAGCACCAATCGCAGTAACATATTCGCCGGTATTTGCTGTTCCCGCTCCCCAGCCCAATGCATTAAGGAATTGTCCGGTGTTGTTTTCACCTGCTCTAGGACCAATACCGATTGAACGCCAGCCGGTATTATACATTCCGGACCAATAACCTATTCCAATAAAGTCATCGGCTGTATTAAATCTAGCAACTTCATCACCTAAAGCAATTACGCTGTTTCCTGTATTTTGGTCTGCTGCTAACGGTCCAATACCAATTATCTGATTAGCGGTATTACTTCTACCTGCATAAGAACCAATCAGAACATTGGAATTTCCTGAATTACTTAATCCTGCTTGTTGACCAATAGCGATAACTGAACCTCCACCGGTGACATTCTTAGCAGCTTCCATACCGAGAGCTATCACATTAGCACTAACGTTGTTCTGTGCTGAAGATTTTCCTATTGCTATAACATTATCAGCGGTATTCGAACTAGCAGCAAAATAGCCAAAAGCATTTAAATA
>Ga0209417_1003802_pt1 | contig 19333 bp, 31 predicted proteins | sample RifGroF2_FD_184002 | JGI IMG/M metagenome (GOLD analysis project Ga0209417, IMG submission 184002) | Groundwater microbial communities from Rifle, Colorado, USA - Groundwater F2 (SPAdes) (version 2) | ecosystem: Environmental > Aquatic > Deep subsurface > Groundwater | place: Rifle, Colorado... | reverse complement strand
AACTTGCGAATTTTTTAGGAGTTTCGTGTATTGATTGATTGAGGTATCGGTGAATCAAGACCTGCTTTATGAAATTGATTGCAAGAAACTGCCTGAAGCATTTAAGGTATGCCGTGGAACAGGTAACATTATAATAACACTTACAGCTGATGAATGGCGTTTATTGCGACAAATAATGGATGACAAAATATGCAAGACATCGAACGTAAGAAATTAATTAAATTACGTAAACGTATGGAAACATCACAAACACAATACAATGAGTATCGACACGCGATAATGGAAAAGTGTCAACACAATACAGCAATTGAATCTCATGGGAAAGATGGTTATTTTGGATACAATCTACCAAGACGATTGTGTTGTGAATGCGGTATGTTAGAGGAAAGCTGGAATTGGCCTGGGCATGTACGATATAGCAATTTCATGGCACGTGCCCAGTATCAAGATAAATGTGTCGATACTCTGATTAATGCCAAGGATGTGACGGTATGTGCATATGATGACTTTTTTACGGAAGAAAATAAGGTATACAAGGAGTTAGGGCTGATTGATGTGTGACCTATGTATTGTTGAAAATACCACGATATGTTACGGTGAGCCAATACCCAACTATAAATTGGTTAAAGCAACAGCCAATTCCTGTCTGTTAAAAGCAGGTCAGTATGGTCTCGTATCGAAATATACTGTCGTGCTTTGTTGGGATATCGAACCAGCAATAGATCCAACTGATGGATTGAGCGAAGATGAGGTTAATAACTTTTTGTCAGCCGACAACGGATGGGCCTTGGAACACGTTTTCTTATCGCGTGCGCAACAGTTTGAAAAGTCGTTAATGTTGTCGCCATGCATTGGATATGAATTATTCGCTGCCTGTATTGCGGCAGGCTATGTTGCTACCGATGGCGACTTATGTTATTGGCTGTTTAATCGTATTTCCAGATTGATTGTTAAAGATGGCTGCATTTGATTGCATTTTAAAAGTATAGTATATTGGATGGAGCTATCGCCCATTCACGGGAACCATGAGTAAAACTCGGGGAGTATTGAAACGCCACAATAGCACGCTATATTGCTGCATGTCAAACATTTATGGCTGGTGTCAACAAAGTGTCCACAATAGAATTATCGCTATGATGATGAATTTTTCTTTACATTTGTAAAATGTGTGATATGTTGTGCTTGAAACTGAACATTAATTGCGGATATGGCCAAGCTGGTAAGGCACTTCTCTGATATGGAAGAAACCATTGGTTCAACTCCAATTATCCGCACTTCAGGAATAGCAGGAATAGGAATCGTATATGTTGAAAAGTACACTTGATGATGTTGTATCGTTGCTTAAAACTAAAATGAGAAATGAGTCTTCTGTTCGCCACTTTATGAATCGTATTGAATGGATGATTGCCCATGATATCGTGGGGCGAGCATACAACACACACAATAATTATGGTGCATCGGATTGCGCAAATCCGCCAGCGGTAATTGCCAGAAACATTGAAGCACTTTTTGTCGAACATAAATATGTGTTTGATATGGCACGTGAACGTAACATCGATTTTGGTTTTATACTTGGCTGTATCGTTGGCGCAGCACGTGATCGCGGCGAAGGTGAAAGAAAATATGTGGTGCGATATGGCGTCGGTAACGAGAACAGCAAACTAATGCCAAAACCATTGTTTATGTTGACAAGACATGAAGCAGAATGGGCAGCCAATGATTGGATTGGTTTCTCCGATTCTGTTGGTGGTTGGGCTGATGTATTGGAATGGAAAGAGTAAATGGAGACAATGATGAAAACACGAGTTATTTCTGGGTTTCCAGGCGTCGGAAAAACGCATGCATTCAATCATCTTTATCATAAAAATGATTGTGTGTGGATTGCCGATTCAGATTCGAGTCTTTTTTCCTGGTCTTCACCCGGGGTATGGCATCCTGATTTTCCAAACAATTATATGGATCATATCAAGGACCTTATTGGTATGGTGGACGTGATTTTTGTTTCGTCGCACAAGGTCATCAGGGACGCGATGGTTGCTGCTGGTATCGATTTTGAGCTTGCGTATCCAGACCGAAGTTTGAAGCAGGAGTATCTTGAACGTTATCGGGCACGAGGTAGCGCTGAATCATTCATTCAGTTGATTGACAATAATTGGGATAACTTCTTGTCAGAACTTGAGAATCAGGAAGGCTGCCGTCATATTGTGATGTCCGCCAATAAATACCTTGTCGATTATGTTTAGTGTGTTATGGTGATGATAATTCGGGTAGTGGGGAAGCATGGTCATTCTTCCTGTGTTGGAAACAGGCGAACGCAGGTTCGAGTCCTGCCTACCCGACTTTTTACCAATATATAGAACAGCTATACATAGAATGCAGTGTTGATTACATCTGCGCTAGACCATATCAACACTATACTTGTCTATGCATTGGTCAAAATGGAACCCCATGCAAAACATGGGGAGTATTGAAATAAAAAACAGAAGGTTATTATGAACCCATTAGATTTGCCAGGATATGTACCACGAACACTTGATATCGTGGTATTGTATCATGGTGGTTGCCCAGACGGTTTCGGTGCTGCGTTTGCGGCATGGATGTTTTATAGGAATACAGAACATAGAGTCCAATATATCCCTGTTAGACATTATGAGCCAATTCCAGAAACAGCATACATGGCTGACATCGTGTATATTCTTGATTTTTGTTACAGTCGCCCAAAATTGGATCATCTTGCCAGCATTGAGCGTTCTGTGGTAGTATTGGACCATCATGCATCTAATGAGCGAACATTGTTCGGCTTTGAAGAGCATACATTCGACATGGAACATTCTGGAAGTGTGATTGCATGGCGTTATTTCCATAGGGATGCATTGTTGCCACGACTGTTTAGACATATTCAAGATCAAGATCTGTGGCAATGGAAACTGACGGATTCCAAGTATATCATGGCATATGTCAACTACATGCCGCACGATTTTGAGCAATGGCTGGATATTATGGAATCGATTGAAGCAAATTCGAATGATATCCGGGAATTGGGAACAGCCATCCTGATGGCCGAAAATAGTATGGTAGAAACAATGGCCAAAAATCATGCTATTGGCAATTTGCCAGGAACAGACATTAGTCTGCCAATCGTGAACGCAGCCATTCTTGGTAATCGTGTTGCGCATCGATTGATTGATACTACAGACTCACCCATTGCCGCAACATATTTTGTAAGAGCAGATGGGTGAAAAGTTTGGTCGCTTATTGGCAAGGGTGCTATTGATTGCAGTCAGATTGCTAAGAAACTTGGTGGCGGCGGGCATCACGATGCTTCAGGATTTTTGGAGTAATGCTATGTGGAAAGAAGAACTTGTTAACAGGTATCCTTTTTTATGTCAACGCTATAAGGGCGATATGCGCGAAACTTGTATGGCGTGGGGTTTTGATATTAACGACGGATGGAAAGAACTGCTTGGATTGCTACTGGAAGAGCTTGAACAGCACAACAAAAAGGTTAATATTGATAAGCGTGTAGTGTTGGAACAAGTAAAACAGAAGTTAGGATATCTGACTGTTTACATTGATTCGGTGTATTCTGATGAGTATGTTACTGACCATTGCAAGGCAGCGCGAGAGATAGTTGAACAGTATATGGTGAAGTCAGCAACTGTCTGTGAATTTTGCGGAAAACCAGGTGAAAGAATTTCTGGAAGATGGATCTTTACGCTTTGCAAAGAGTGTGCTATAGATCGTCAGAACAAACGAGAACAAAAATTAGATGAGGTTTGAAAAATGAAGACTGGATATTCAAAAGTTGTATGTATCGTGGATCGTTCTGGTAGTATGAACAGTGTAAGGACTGATTCGATTGGCGGATTCAATGCTTTTTTGGAAGCACAGAAAAAAGTAGTTGGTGAAGCAGACCTTACACTGGTTTTGTTTGATCATGAATACCTTGTGGTATACGATTCTGTACCATTGAAAGATGTACCGCCGCTTAATAGTGAAAATTATGTACCACGCGGATCAACTGCTTTACTGGATGCAATCGGTAAAGCAGTTACGTCAACTGGTGCGGAACTTTCGGCAATGGATGAAGCTGAGCGTCCAGAAAGTGTCATTGTCGCGATTCTGACAGATGGTTATGAAAATGCCAGCACCGAGTATACACGTGAACGCATTAGCGAAATGACCAAGCATCAACAGGAAAAGTATGGTTGGGAATTCAGGTACCTTGGTGCGAATCAGGATGCTATCAAGGTTGGTGGAAGTTTCGGATTTAAGGCAAAAGATTGTGTGACATATGCGTCAACTGGCATTGGTACGCGAGAGGCATATCTTAGCATGTCAGATAGCGTTACCCGTTGCCGTACCAAGTCAGCATAAATGTTTTGACGTTTTCTTGAAGTGTGATATATTGAGATTGAAGCCGAATGCTAGATGGGTTTACATCAGACATAAAATCCGAACCAAACAACTCATCAAATATTGTCGGCGTCAGGGGTAGAAGTCTAATTGGCATGACACCAGGCTGTAGACCTGGCACTCTCACGAGTATTGTTGGTTCGAATCCAGCCTGCCCCATTAATACTGAATGCTTGATGCGATTACATTTTATCATGACATAAAAACACCATCATCGCATCGCTATTTGTCAGTATATGGAGAATTGACCGAGTGGTTTATGGTGACAGTCTTGAAAACTGTTGGACGAAAGTTCCGTAGGTTCGAATCCTACATTCTCCTTTTTTAATTTTGGATCAGTAGCTCAGTGGTAGAGCAGCTGGCTGTTAACCAGCTTGTCGAATGTTCAATCCATTCCTGGTCCTTTTGTTGAGCAGTAACTCAATGGTAGAGTAAACGGGATGATTACCTGTTTTGTGGAAGTTCGATTCTTCCCTGCCCATTTCTGATTTATACATCATGTCTGTTATGATGTTAGTGGAACCCCAATCAATGAATGGGGAGTATTGAAACGTGAATGATCAACAATGATGGAGCAAATTATGTACAAGTCAATGAAACACAATGTTGATGATCTGTCAGTTGATTTTGACAAGGCATTGGCCGACAAGAAAGTAGCATACCATCGATTATCTGAATCAAGGCAGCATATGGTAGACTGGCTGGAAAATATGGAACGTGGCGAGTGTACAGAGTCACATCCACGATTCATTGAGACACGTAACAAGTTCTTGTGCGCTCAGGCTGAATATGGTCGCGCCAAACGACGATATCTACATATCAAGAACCAGATCAAAAACTGTCTATTTTCAATCTGGTGTGATGAACAGATACGTTTGCGCAATCAGCAGGAGAATATGAATCTTCAGTATGAGAAGGAACTGGTGTCACGATATCTTAACTCTTACAAGAACGAAAAGTCAGAAACAAAACAGGAGCTACATTGCCGTCGTAAACGGTTGTTTGAGGTTGCAAAAGAAATGACAAAAAATACATGCTGTTCTGATCAGTTTGGTTTAAGATGGAAGTAGAAACGATAGAAACAACAGCTGTTGAAACAACCCAATACGATGAATCAGAACATGATGAACTAAACAACAATCGATATATGTTCAATCATTATCGTGTTAGTGATATTTCGTCAATAATTGAACGACGTGTTCCAGTATGGGCAAAAAACTTAGATAAAGATGAACGTGATAATCTGATACATCATTCCCATATGGAACCAACTAAGATATTCAGTCTCACCACAGAGTATCATGGATTTCCCATCAATAGTATGGTCATTTCAGACGATTTTCATGCCACAATATTTTGTCCACTAAGCCAATAAAACAATCAACCGTAAACTTGACATTTCCCTAAAGTGTGGCATAGTGCGTTTGCTGCTATTGATTGCAGAGAAGGTAACTTGAAACTAAGGGGAAGCGTATGAAGAGACTCATGGTTATGTTGGCGTTTTGTTTGTTTATTTCCGCTAACGTGTTGGCGCGTGATACCAGGACAACTACTGGTCATCTGTATGAATTCGAACCAAACACGTTCACGGAGTTGGTTTCTGACGTCCGTGGTGATTATCTGGTTACAGCCAGTTGCATTACCAATGGAAGTTATCGTGAAGGGCGGAAAAATATCCTGTTGGTGCATGGATTGTGTCACGACGGCGATGGCTGGGAAATGACAGCTGGGCTGTTGGCTGATACGTTTAATGATTCTGTATTTCGTGTTTGCGCGGTTGATATGCCTGGACATGGTTCGAGCGGTTGGCCAGAGCGTGCATTGCTTGGCAATATTGGAATTGACGATTATGTCAGATCGATTCAAGTTATGACTGGTGCGATCGTGGCTTATGATGAACTTGATGATGGTGAGCTGGTATTGGTTGGGCATAGTCTGGGCGGAATGGTAATTCAGGCAACACAACAGAAGTTGTTTGAACAAAATAGCAGCCTGTATTACGAGTATGGTATTGACGATGTGGTGTTGATTGCACCAACGTTGCCAGAAGATGTTTTGTGGACTACTGTATATAGTGTTGATGTATTTAGCACTCTATTGAAGGGCCTGACGTTCTCATCACAGGGTTGTCTTGGCGAATCAACGAAATATGAGGATTGGCTGGAGTTATTCTTTATTGATTCAACAACTGGTAATCTTTATACCACGTTGCCAAGTCAACAAACAGTACAGTATATCAATTCGTCAGAACCATGTACAGCTGTTATGCAGATGCTGGGGATAGACACGAATCCTGGCAGGCCAGAAATCAGCGCTGGTATTTTTGCGCCGACGAATTTGAAGATTGTGAGTTTTTCGCGAGACCAGTATGTATCCACGAGCGAACTGACAGCACTCTATAGTCATCTTGTTGGTGACAATACAGGTGGTATCGTGACAATAGATGCACCACACGATGGTATCTATACTGTACCAGTAGTTAATCCAGACGCTCTTGTTTCTGTCTTTTCCAGTCTATAACGTGAATCCACTTCTTTCCAGCCTACCCAGTAATTCCTTTACAAAATAAATAAGTGTGATATTTTGTGCTGAGAATCGGAAAATTCCAGAATAAATGTATTCCCAAACAGGGGTAGATGATGAAAACAACGTTCGCAAATGATGTCTATCGTATGATTAATGCAGAGTTGTTTAGCGACGAGAATATTGAATTATTCGGTGTCGAGAATGGTATTGACTCGCGTGACAATCTATTCCGATGGCGAGGGATGGAAGCATTCAGTAAGTTCCTATATCGATACGCGACGAAACATCACCGTCCCAGCAAATATGGGCATCCTTACCATAGGATCGATAGATTGATTCTAAAAGCTTATTCGGCGATGATGACTGGCAATTCCCAGGAAAAGCGGGAATACTTGATTGCTTACGATAATGAAGGCGAACAACTAGAAAAGCTTGTCAATGCACGAAACATCAAGAATTCCACGATACAAGCATTGCTTTCCATTCAGTCAGGTGTTGACCGGGCATTGACAATTGCCAACTTTGGGCATTTAGTGGAAGTAATAGCCCTAAATAGTAGTGACAATAACATAAGATCTGATGCATCTTTCTGGCGTCAAGAATGTCTTGCTTACTGGCAGGCACAGGACCATATCATGGTCCAAGAGTTTACGGAATTTATGGACAAAGTATATGGTCGTGGACTTGGAAAGTTGTTCAAGCATACTAATGGCGGAATGAGCGGACAGTTTGGTTTCGTAACACTTCTAGCTTCATGTTCGGCTGGTCGCATCATGATAACATTCCAGGCAGGTAACCCTGACATAGAGTTTACAGATACAGGATGGTATCATTCTGACGACTATGAACAGGTAAGTTTTGTTGTCGCAGAAGAGAACCCGTCCAGCTATGGTATTCAGTCATGTTATCAAGATTATATCAGATCAGCTGAAATGATTCGCGAGGTAATCCGTTATTGGCCTCGTTATCGTAAACAACAGGAACTTGTGTTTAAACAATCCGATATATTGTCATTTGCCTGAAAGGAACAGTACAGAACTATTGGAGACTGAATCATGACCAAGGAAGAAGCCACATTAACAGCGCAAGAAATTATGGATGGACTTGATGGTTTTGGGTTTTCATCCCATGTATATGAACGTGATCATGATGATTGGAATTATCATGTAAAGTCTGATTCATCTATTAGTATTCGTAAACGTGTTTTTCGTGGGGGCAATTATTATGCCTGCCATCCAGAAATGGAAAGCTTTTACGTTGGTAAAACTCCGGTGGAGTCAATTGACAATTTATTGTCAGCAATGCAAACACTTGTTGATATCTATCAATCTATCCTTTCATATAACGCTAGGTGAGAAAACCATGAAAATCTTTGTCAAGATAACTGATCATCGTTGGCTTACTAATAAAAAATACGATACGACATATTGTTGTTCTCATGTATTGTCAACGTTATGTCCAAAGAGCAATTGGAATAATACCGATTGGCTTGATGGCAAACTTATTGAACGCTGTAATGTTGATTTTAATGGCGTGCAGTTGATTGCATATCGACATGGTGACAATATCGTCATTGTGCAACCGTGTAGTGACGGGTCTGACGATGTAACCACATGGGAGAGACATCACCCAGGAATTAAGATTTATGAAGATGTAGAACAATTTGTCACGATAACGCAAACCAGTGAGCCATTCACTATCAGTGAATGGCAAAGCGTGTACGAATATAGTGGTGGTCGTTCAGACATATGGGGAAGATATGGCCGTTATGTTGAGAAGGATGTCTTTGATACATACACAGATCCACTGGCAGATCCTTTTGCTGAAGATAACACCGCTAAAGCGTTTTATGTACCTGTCGCGGTGACAACAGGAGAAACTACTGTCCAGTTAATTACCAGGCTACAAAACGCAACAACAGGTTATCATCTTGTCCGTGAAGAGTGTTCTGGTACTAGCATTGTTATGTCAACAGAATTCCTTGGTATGCCCATTGCCAAAAAGTTTACTGACATAACTGTTGAACGCAAACACGAGACACGTTATACATTCCAATTCAAGACAGTACATCGTATTTTGAATGCATTAACAGATGCTGTGGATCGTGAATATGTTTGGAGCGTATTCTTGAACAGCTTCAAGACAATAAGTATTGACCGACTGCCGCAGGAAAGCGTCAAGGCGCTTGAAAACAAGCGTGATATTCGAGCTAGTCTAGAACGACTAAAGACAGAAATGCCAACAGTGTATGGTTTCTTTTGTTGGCTTCACAGTGAAGTTAATCGCCAGGGCACAAGCAACAACAAGCTGTTGGCAGTATTCTTGAAACAATATGGCAATGACTATGACAGCTTGTCGGATACATTGTCTAGTTTTATGTCAACCGTTCATATGTTGGATTGTGCTGATTATGACGATGACAAGAGTCCACCTGTTACACGAAACATTTGTCTAGCACTCCCTGGGGCAGATGAACAGGAGCGCATTCGTAAGGCAAAGAATGAATGGTATCTTCACAACACATTGGCAAAACAGTGTGAAGGACTTGGAGTCGAGAAGGAAAAGTATCCTAAGCTATGGGATGCCATTACTTCAAGCAATATTCCAATTGGTATCTTTCATTCTCCTGGCAAGCCTGATCATGCTATCAATGTTGAGTTCGGGCTATGGGAACGTGCTTTAAATCGCCAAGGTTGGGCTGAGGTTATATTTGAAATAACAAAGGATGCTGCACGCCGATCCACATACGATCGTAAAATTACGCCGTTTCTTGCGTTTCTTTTCCATATTGAACGTTACCTTGACAGAAATGCTGGAGATCATGATAGTTGTACAGGTTGGACAGCTATGCCACGTTATGTTGAATCGGCATGGGATTTTGAGATGACAGAAGACGTAAATGAGAATGGAACAGTTAAGAAGCGTTCTGCCTTTACGCCGATAGTAGATAATGAACAACGTATTGTCACGGTTCCTTATTGCGCTGTTTCGATGTCTGGCGCAAGAACCACTTATTGTTATTCAGAAGATTATGTGGTTTTTGAGGAAGGTTTGATTGATGAAGATGGACATGGTGTGGTGGAACAGGATGTGGTCAGCAAGTTGAACGGTCGCGACGACTATGGTTTGATGTATTTCACACTCACAGGAACATCAAGGAATCGTGGATATCCTACATTCCTGATTATCTTTGAGCGGCGTGAACGAGATAATACTCATGTACATTTTCATCGTGTACACCCTAGCCGTCAGCGTGGCATTAATGGAACATATACCCCGACAACTAGATTGATTGAAGAATGCTATCGTTATATGGCGGGAAATGTACGTGTTAATGAGATTACAGCACAACAAGGAGATTTGATTTTCATTAAACAGCAACAGATCGGTGATGCGGTAAAAGAGCCACGACCAGTTAATGGTTTTGAAAATCATATGTTTGATTGTGTTGTTCAATTACATGAATCGAATGCCAAGTCAGTTAAGAACCGTTTGGGATATATTGTAGTGAATGAGCCATCATTTTATGTCAATACTGTGTACGGTTCAGATCGTTATGAAGATGGTTTTTTGGCAGTAAAACATCCGGAACATAAATGTATAACGCTATCTAATGGAATTTATGAGATTAGACGTTGCAAGAGTTGGGAAGCGAATCCAGTAAGTGTATGGAGTTACATTATCGATTAATCGTTGTCGCGGTTGATTTCTATGTACATATCAACCGCAGCTTCCAGATCTGTTGATGAATCGTTAGCACTGGCATAGGTACTAATTGATTGTAGTCCTTTTGGTGAATCGGCCATTGTCAGCAGCCATACCAGAAACTTCCTTGCCATACGTTCGCCCACGACAGTAAATACATCACTATTAGCTATTCCACGTAAAACGATGTTACCTCTAAATCCTGGTACAGCCAATGTCACGGTTTCTCCACCGTAATGCATATAACCGCATACAAAGGTAGCAATATTAAATGGTGTGCCGTCAATAAATGTTGCGCCTTTAAGGGAACTTCCGTGTATTTGTGCCTTCATGTTAAACCTCTTTTGTTTGTTATCTATTTGTTAACTATAATATGTACAGGTAATTATAACTAAAAGCTAATAGCGTGTATAGGTAAATTATGTGGAGCAAGAAAGTATTTCTAATTGTTGAATCTGCAATCAATAGCACCAGCATAACCGATTTTCCAATGGCTGGACAAAATGAAGAAATATCGTTTCAGAATAGCAAATTCAAGGTTTTCGATGCCAAATATGTCAAGGACTTGAAGGATAATTGGCCCGAGATCTGGAAACTTGGTGGCAATATACTTGGCAACAAACAGTTTAATCGTTTATATCCTATTGTCGGGCGCAAACCCAATACCCAGATAGAATACAAGGCCATCAAGCTACGCGAGGCATGGTCAGCTAGACACTTTAGAAACCATCGTATTTCTGGAGTAGTGGCATTGATGAAATGGCTAACAGTGGGTAGTATCGGCGAGGCAGCCATGAAGGATATCGTGGAAAAACAGAAAAAGAAACTTACTCAATAATTTACTTTACAAAATTTACTAACCGTGCTATAGTAAGATTTTAAAGGACAACAAAAGCTTCAATAAGTTTCACTCTGGGAGGCGTTATGCACGGACCTGGCTAAAACCAGGCAAAACAAAATCATAATATTTTATGCTATATTGTGCCCGTATGGTTAACAACTGTGCGGGCATTTTCTTTTACATTTCTAGAATGTGTGATATTCTGTGAGCAGAAAACTTAGGTATGCAATTAAGCGAATCAAAGGAAACAAGTCATGGATACCATTACTGGTGATTTAATTTCGATGGCACTAGATGGTCAATTTGATGTAATAGTTCACGGTTGTAATTGCTTCAATACCATGGGCAAAGGTATCGCGCGACAGATAAAAAAAGAATTTCCTGAAGCATATGCTGAAGATTGTACCACAAAGTGTGGTGATGCAGCAAAGCTGGGTACCATAACAAGCGTTATGACAACGAGAAATGGTCATCAAATTATTGTTGTCAACGCTTATACTCAATATGATTATCGAGGTTATGGTGTTCATGCAAATTATGACGCAATCACTCTTTGTTTCAAGGAAATTAAGCGTCAGTTCGCGGAAAAACGTATCGGTTACCCTAAAATTGGCGCGGGGTTAGCATGTGGTGACTGGCAATTGATTGCACCAATCATTGATGAAGAGTTATTGGGAGAAAACCATACACTTGTTATTTGGGATAAGGAGCCATGATGGGTAAGAAAAAGCTATTAAGTGCTAACGCGGTTTCAGATTTTAGACCTGGTATCGATAGCATGGTTCGTCGTGGCAGGAAGTGTTATATTGTGGATCGCGACGGATTGTACAAGGAACATGAAGTTGTGTCAGACTGTTTGACTCTTGAGATTCAAGAGAAGTTTGACAAACTATCCAACAAACAGGCTGCTGTTATGTTCGAGGTTGTACTTAAAACTCCGTATCTTTCGCGGGAAGGGCGGATGGAAAGAGTGCTTTATATGATTGAGCGATTCCCAAGTTTGATCAAATTCGATGTTGAGGAGTAACTATGTATAGTCTTGCTGTGAAAGACATGTTCGAATATGGTTATTATGCAGATCCGCCTTCCAAAAAGTATATGTTTTGCATTGAGGATGTGAACGGACCTGTTTGTGAATTCGATACATTGTATGATTCGGATGATGAACGATATTATGAGATTCATGACCATTTGACTCATATGGTTGATATCATGAATAACACTGCGAGTCGAAAACATATTATCGTTTATGGCGAACATGACAAGGGATTTTTTGTCAAACTTACATTGAGAGATATAGTATCTTTGGGATTGCCATTATTGCAATGTATGTCAGCCGAATATGGTAGCGTGAGATGCTTTGTGGCTGAATATGGTTATGAATACTTGCTTACTTACCAACGCAAGTATTATCTGTTGACAGTGAAAGAAGTCCTTAACCTCTGTTCGCCAAGTGATGTTATTGCGTTGTTTGGATATGCATTGAAACCAGATGTATTTAGCGATGAGACGCTTATTGCTATTCGAGATTTTAACCGAAAAACGCAACAGTTTTTGCTTGGGCATGACAATGATATGGTGTGGAACACGGTACGCGATATGTTGAAAATGATTGATAGTCCAAAAAAACTTTGACAAAAATCTATTCCGTGATATGTTGTTGTCAACGGAGGATTTATGGAACACAATCTTGATAGATTTCAGAGACGTATTGAGGCAGGTCGGGTTTGCGGAAGAGCGGTGGAACCCCGAGCTTTGCTCGGGGAGTATTGAAACGATTCCTGCTATGGGCTTTCAAAGCGAGGGAAAATATGATGCAGATTGCGACCGATGAAGGATGGTAGCGGTTGTAAAGACTGGCATTTTACATGATTATTGCTGGCCTATCAAGGGAGATCATGCTGGACACAAGATTAACAATGTTAACTTGTGGTCATGGAACCAAAATACTGGATGGTGTGAAACGTGTGGCTGTGTTGTCCAGTTGCCAGATTGTATGACAAGAAGTGAAATCAGAAAAATGGTTAACTGATATTAGATGAATAACTAAAAAGCTAGTGTTTTCCGAGCGTAACCTCCTCGTCTTATAAGCGAGCCACTATAATAGGGTAATTGGCTGGATGTGGGTTCGACTCCCACGGCTCGGACTTTTAGTTGGGGTGAATAGCGAGTGGTGGTTACATTTTCAGCTTTTACAGAAAGTGCGTTGATGGATAACGAAACCATCTGGTGTTTGAAACCTTGGAGTGTATCAAACATAAGAAAATAGGTGACTCCACAACATGGGGATATAGCTGAGATGGTACAAGCGTCTGCCTGAAGCGCAGAAGTAGATTGGCTCGAAACCAATAATCCCCACTTATAAGTAGATAGTTTAATTGGTAGAACAAGAGCCTCCAAAACTCTTAGGTGTGGGTTCAAATCCTACTCTGCCTGTCATTTGTTGAAACTATAGTTCAACAGCGGAACCCCGAATTTAATTTGGGGAGTATTGAAACAATTGCACAAGGAGTGATCGTGGAAAGTTATAAACAGGTCATTGAATCGTACCAGAAATATCGTGAATCATTACGTCAAGTCAGCTTGGCTGAACAGGATCTTGAGAATGTCAAAAAGCGATATATGCCAAGTGTTAGAATGTATTACAACAACATTGGCTGTTTTATGGCGAAGCTCAAAGAGAAACTTGATTACGATACGTTCGAAAAACTATGCAAGCGTCTGAAGTTTGATTTTTATTCAGAGTTGCGGGATTATCATGTGTTTGAAGATCGCATAACCATCATCGGTTCCCATTATTTAGGTGAAGGGCAATATGCTTATCATCGTTTAGGAGGACATCCTGTGACACTTCTTGACGATACAATGGCTGCTGTTGAACAGTTTAAACAGCGTGCCAATGAAGCGCTAGAAAAGATTGAGCAAGGAAAGATTGCACGGGCAGAACAGGAAGCGGCTGAGACAGAAAAGCGTGAATTAAGAATATTGAATGAACTTAAAGCGAAATACGAGAAACTAACAGATCAGGGTGGAGACAAAAATGTCATATAAGTTCAAGTTGCCCATAGGAGATTGGTCATTTGATGGACATAGTAAGTGTGATTGGTTCATAATAGGAAGCAATAAACCAGTAGAAGATGTCAGAGAAGCATATTTTAGGTTTGTACAACATACAGGCACTGGATTCGATAACACAGTTAAAGACGCTCCATATACAAGTTATGATGGTGATCCGTTATTGACTGTTAAGTGGATGAAAAAGATAGGTCTAGAGAATCATCCATTTATAGAGGATGTTGACGCCAGCAATGTTTCTGTAATAGATGACACTGTAATAGATGACACTGTAATAGATGACATCGGACCTGACGAGTTTGCGCAGTTGTTTGTAGATGCCCTTAATAAGTTTGATAGTAGTCTGGGTCTTTCTATTGAATGGAATGATACCGATATGTTTCCGTTTTATGGATATGACGATCAGAAAAGACACATCGGCCATATTGGATACGGACTATTAAGCTCTTAGCTTTAAGGGGTTTCAATGAATTCATTAGAAGTATCCATCGATTATGATGAGCACAAGATTTCCGCCACATTACACGAAACTGGTACTGTTACCATCTTCATGGACAACATATGGTCAGGTACAGGGACATGGGATGATGAAACAGCACAGATAGTGGATTGTTCTGCACAGTTTTTTGACGAGCAGGACAAGAACGACGAAATATATGATATGCTTGACATGGAGATGAAATTTTCGCATGTGAAATTGATTGCACAAATGGATAAATTTATTTTGTTGTTGTTAGCTGCGACCATAACATTGAGTTCATGTAATCAGGAATGGTTGCCGAATCCGCCGACTGGCGAATTATATAGTGCAAATATATATAATATTTGTGAAAACAATGGTAATGATGAATACTGGTGTAATTATCGTCAATGGTATCTTGACAATCTTTACGATTTCCCGCCCTGTGATTCCGATAATCTATCAAATTGGGAAGATAGTTTTTCAGAAAATTTAACACCATATATAGTTACATGTTCTGTTATGGCAGACGATGATAGCTTCGATGTCAACAACGTTTTTGTGGTGGCATGTGTTTATGGTGTCAATTTTAATGATGGCATTAATGAAGGCGTCTGCTATCCGTGTTTATTCCCATATAGCTTAAATGAGGAACTATGAGATACTTTATTTCTGGCCATGGCGATCTGACACAACAGGAATTTAATGAACATTATGTTCATGTGTTACGTGAAGCGTGCCGCGATAATGCTTCAACATTTGTTATTGGTGACTTTCGGGGCGCCGACGTGATGGCACAGTTATTTCTTGCAAGGACAATTCATCCATGCAGAATTACTGTCTACCATATGTCACTATTTCCACGTTTTTGTGTTGATGGTGCAGCAACTATTGGCGGTTTCAGGAGTGATAATGAACGTGACAAGGCAATGACGCATGCTTCTGATCGGGATATCGCATGGGTTCGTCCAGGTCGCGAGAAATCCGGAACAGCCAAAAATTTAAAGAGGCGTAAGGGTTAATGTCAAAACAAACCTATACACAATGTGTTCTCGTCAAAACAATTGATGGCAGGCAACATATTAAGACAGCCTTCATTCCAAGTCAATTTGCGCGCACCGACAAAATTCTGGCAATTGACATAGACGACAAACGTATTGAAGGTTGGATAGTAAAGGAAGTTGGGCAAACTGTCAGTGTAGAAGAGATAACCATACGTCAACGTCTTTTCACTTCACAACGTCAAGCAAGTGACATTTAGTCAGACACCTCAACAATTTCCCATCGCAAATTTCCTTTACATTTTCAAAAAGCGTGATATTTTGATGTAAGGTTAGCGTTTCTATTCATTCAAGTGGAGATTTCCATGGAATACGAATTTGCTGTTCGTAAGCATCCACGATCAACAAGTGAGTCTTTTTTACGTCTGAATGGTGAAGAGTTATATAATATGCTGCGTTGGTATGAAGCTTCGTCATGGCCAACAATGTATCTGGTAGACGATGGCTTGTATCGTGAACTAAACAAAGAACAACTACAGGGTTTGGTTGATGTATATGCCAATTATATGTTATTGAGAAATAAATTGTTTCAAAAAGCGAGAGATGTCAAACGGCGCGTAAATGGAAACGGTGTTGTTTCTCGATTACACGATGCACGACAAGAAGAACAGGCACTTATTCCGCGTAATAATGAGTTTTTGATTGAATTGCGTAACAAAATTGACGTTCTAATACGTCATATAGAGACAGCACATAATAAAGGAAACCATGGGGCGAGTAGAACGTTTACAGACTAATTTGGACGCACTGAGAGTTCAAGAATCTGTGTCCATTCAAAATAGTTTTATGATGGAAAACTACATCAAGTCAGAAGATTCTGCGACATCCAGATATGATCGTCGCATGGCCGAAATAGAATACACACTAAAAACAAAACTGAATGAACTGGATAGCCGTAAACATGAACTTGTTACCGCAATATTGGAGATGTCATGACATACAGTGAATTTATTGATGAGCTTGCTAAGCTTAGCATACCGGGAAGTAACGGCAACCAGGTAAGTATCGAATGGTGTATGGGCGGAACATATGGCAATTGTTGGAATGACAACAAAGAGTATATTGAGCCAGAACCGGAACCAGAGTTTGAAAGTCTAGATCGTATTCTGGAACATTTTTGCCCAGACCTGAAGTTCATGGCTTATAAACGTATTGTTAATACGGTTGTCAACCGTGGCTCACGAGTATCAAATGGATACTATAGCAGCACCACAACAACGGGTTATAAGTATTTTTACCTATATGATCTGTATGAAACGCTACAACGTGACAACTTGATTTAGGAGCCAATATGAATATGACCCTTGATGAATTCGACAAGCTAACACAAGATATTGTTGGTTATCATAACTATCGTGAAGGTTATGTGTATGTAACATGGGATGTTGGCGGGGAACGTTCTAACGGCTATGATGAAGTATTTTGCATTGAGCCTGAAGATGAACCAGAATTTGCTGACATGGATATGGTGCTAGAACGTGTCGCGCCCGCAATAACTTGTTTGCAATATAGGTCAGTGCGACGAGAAGTTGTTGAACGCGGGCAGGTTTACTCTTCTGACTATTATAGCAGTAGAAATGAAGCATATAAACGGTTTAAGGTGTCGGAGCTATATGATGCACTCAAGCGTAGAAACATTATCTGACCGAACATTAACATTATCAAATAATGATATACAGCTTGTTAGTGTTCCTGTTATTTGTGTAGTAGGTCTACCAGGCTCAGGCAAAACCTATCTCACTAACTTATTGTCACGTTCTATGCATTCTATTGTGGTGGATGATTGTTCCCGTGCCACGTTAGATCATAACGGCATGCAGCTTGTCAGGGATGCAATCAAGTGCGCGCGTGAGATGATTGATGCGGGACAACCTTGTCAGGTTATTATAACAGATCCATTCTTTTGTATGGATGTGGTTCGTCAAACAGTGAGTAAGAAACTCAAGGGGATGGATTCAGTAACTATTTGGTGGATTTATTTTGAGAACAATCCTGTCAAGTGTCGTAACAACATCTCGTTACGCGAAAAACTTGGCGATAATCGTAATGTACTTAGTTCATTAGAATTTTTTAACAAGAAATATTGTCCGCCCAGCATGACAACAGAAATCTGGCAGGGATGAATAAACATGGAACTTTCCTTTCAGGCATCAATTGTAGCTATTTTGATGGATAACATGAATATCCAGAATAGTGACATATTGTGTATCTATCCATATGGCTCACGCGTTTATGGCACGGCAGATGAAACTTCTGACCATGACTTCATCGTAGTAGTGACAGACAATTCAACGAAAGAACCAAAAGTTCAATTTCGCGATCAATCGTTAGACCGCGCTGTGGATTTCACACTTTACAGTGCTTCCATGTTCCAGAAATTACTTGACATTCACGAAATAAGTGCTATTGAGTGTATATCGTTGCCCCACGATCGGTTGATTATTTCAAGACAAAATTTTGACTTCAAGTTAGACCTAAAGCAGTTAAGGGATTCGGTATCGGCGCGTGCGAGTAATAGTTGGGTAAAGACAAAAAAGAAATTAACAGTATTAGCTGACTATAATCCATACATTGGCAAGAAGAGTTTGTTCCATTCATTGAGGATACTCATGTTTGGCAAACAAATTGCGATGTTTGGAAAGGTTGTGGACTTCGCGGTTGCGAATCATTATTGGTATGAGATTGTTGACGCCAATACGGATGTATGGGAATACTATAAGGCAAAGTATCAGCAAGCCTATAACGATATGGCCACACAATTCCGGGCTGTTGCCCCAAAATGAGGATACTATGAATAGTAAATATTATACCAAGATTGCATTTACCGACATGAGAATAGATGAAGAACACGACGAACAACATGTTCCAGTAAGCAATAAACTAAACATCAAGACTGAATTTTCTGGATTCATTGGTGATATTAGTCGCAGTGTGGTGCCGACGTTAAGGAATGTTGGCGAAAAGTTGAAACTATTCAAAGGATTATCGGATACATGGAAAGGTGTTAACTTCAGCAATCCATTAAGTGTAGGTATCGCGGCATGTAGCAGTATGTCAGATGTATTATGTACTCTGAATCCAAGTATGCCAACAAACGAAATTGATCTAGAAGGCTATGAATCATGGGCAATGGAAACATTCAAAGCTACTGGTTATGAACAATTTTCCACATCTGCCGCAATCGATTATTTATTAATGAACAGTGATAAAGATAAGCAAACAATCAAGACTGGTGGCACAGCCAAAATG
>Ga0209417_1003801_pt1 | contig 19340 bp, 24 predicted proteins | sample RifGroF2_FD_184002 | JGI IMG/M metagenome (GOLD analysis project Ga0209417, IMG submission 184002) | Groundwater microbial communities from Rifle, Colorado, USA - Groundwater F2 (SPAdes) (version 2) | ecosystem: Environmental > Aquatic > Deep subsurface > Groundwater | place: Rifle, Colorado... | reverse complement strand
GGTTCCGTGATCGCAAATTTTTGCGGCTGTCGGATTAGTTTTGTTATACATATTTTTCTGCAGATCACTCCCATTATTTACATGATAATTTTTCTGATTTAGGACTTGACTTTTATTAGCAGGTTTCAATTTATTAATTCTTATTATAAATAAAAATAATATCCGGTTCAGTAATGTAATCACAGTTTTATATATTCATAAATATATTTGTAAATAATATACATATTAACATATTTAAAATTATGCATAATTAACAAAAATAAATATAATGCAAAATAACACTTGACTTTATATAAATAATGGTATAATATAAAAAGTAACATTATGTTATATATAAGTCAAATATTATGTCACAAATTGTCTGGTTTATGCACTGTATTTGTAAACAAATTATCATAAATACCTTTGTTTGCTTTATATAGAATTTTTAATAGGAGTTATTAAATCAAGTGAAAACCGAAAAATGCTTTTTCTCGCATGGCCGATTGGATTATAAGTCAATATTTAAATCGGCTGCAAAAACTACGATTTCTTTTTATCTGGTTGTGATAATGACAGTTTCTGTTTTTTTTATCTTTACTGCATCAACTACGGATACAATCAATCTGACCGCAAGTTATTTCAACAGCTTAACACCGGCAAGTGGCTATTACACTTTGACTGACAATCATTATACTTTGCAGGAGAACATTACATTAGCATATGGCTTGACATTCACAGGAACTACTACACTTGAACTGAATGGAAAAACATTACTCTTGCTTCAACAAATTTAAAACCTGCGATTACTATCAACAACAGCGGAAGCCTTACAGTTATGGACAGCAGTGCAAACGGCAAGATTGCGTCAGCATTTACTTGCGTTTACATACAAGCAGGTACTTTAACACTTGAAAGCGGACAGATTGCTACATCCGGTACAGCTTATTGCATATATATAAATACCGGGTCAATAATGAATATGAACAGCGGTATTGTTTCTACTTCAGGGAGCTTAGCAATAACAAACAATGGCACCTTCAATAAAACCGGTGGTACGGTTTTGGCTGGAAGCTCAACAGAGGACACTGTGAGCGGAACAGGTACTGCAAATGATACAACAACATCAAATGGTTCAATAGAATTATCTGTCAATACAACATATCCGGATGTTGAGTACAGCATTAACCTTCCGGTAATAGATTCTTTTGAACTTCAAAGATCTGAAGACAACAAAAGCATAGAAAAAGATTTCACTATTGTTGTTGATAAAGTTATAAATTTATTTGATGAGCGTGAGCTTACATTAACTCTCAGTTCTGATCTTGAATTGACAGATGCTGAAGATAATAAAATTCCGTTTACATTCACGGTAGATAATCAAACAGTAGATACAACAACTAAAACACTTGATATAATAATTAGTGAAACAACACAAGATACTGTATTGAATGGTATATTGATTATAGATACTAAAGATATACCTTTAAGAAGCAGCTACATAACCGAACTGGTTTATAGCATATCGGTTTCCGATACCGAATAAACAACAATGCATATCTGAAAAATACTCCCATTGTAAAGTAGTTCAGTGCCTTATTATATAGATGAATAAAACAACTCAATCTCTTATTATATAGTATAATAATATAATATTTATAAATAATTATATGTTATTTTATGTGTAATAATCCAAAACACATAGCCGTTTTTATTGCGGTTATGTGTTTTTTGATGAAATCAAATTGCTTAAGAGTTTTCTATTGATTTTTTATATTTTTTGTAATATAATAGTTAAGCTTTTAATAATTAAGAGCTTAACTATTAAGGAGGGCAATAAGATTTGGAACAGGATATTAAAAAACAATTTATATATGCGCTACTCCGTTTTAAGAAAGTCGGTATGACATATTCCAATGGAAATGATATTCGCATGAGCGAGGTTTTTGTTATGAAAAATATCGAGAAAAACTCAAACTGTTCAAACGCAAATATTAATGTTTCAGACATTCAAAACGATTTGCACATAACAAAACCGGCTGTCTCGCAGATGCTCAGCAATCTTGAGAAAAAAGGCTATATAAGTCGAGAAATTGACACGAAAGATCGCCGAAAAATTTCTGTAATAATTACACCGGAGGGGCAGAAGATTCTTAAACAATCTTGTGATAACACCGACCGAATGTTGGGGAAACTTGTTGAAAGATTCGGAGTTGATAATACCAAACAGCTGACCGAGCTTTTTACTAAACTTGTCGATATTTTTGAAGATCTGAAACTTGAGGCCTCACAGGCAGAAATAAAAGGAGAAAACTGATTTGATAAGATTAAAGAAATATTTAAAGCCGTTTATTATCGGCTTAGTTTTAGCTATTATACTATTATTTGGTCAAGCTTTGTGTGATTTGAATCTGCCTAATTTTATGTCCGATATCGTAAATGTCGGGATTCAGCAAAGCGGCATTGAACATGCTGCACCGGATGCGATCAGCATAAACGGGTTGAAATTCATGACAACCTTTATGTCTGACAGCGAAAAAGAAATTGTAAATTCAAGCTATGAGCTGGTGCTCGGAACAGATAAAGATTCATCCGGGAAAGAATACAAGGATATATATCCTGATTTAAGCGAGCAGCTTTATGTTTTAACAAATATTTACGAATTATCTTATGATGAGCTGGATAGTGCTTTCGGAACAGCCACCTGGACTTTGATTAATGCGATGAGATTTATGGCTGAACAGGCCGGAACAACAAATACGAGCACTACATTCGATGCAAACAATATTGATATAACAAAGCTTTATCAGATGCAGCCGATGTTTGATACACTGCCTGCCACTGTTATCTCTGATGCTCATGATAAAGCTCTCAGTAATGATAAAACCTTGCTAAAACAAAGTGGAATAATGGTTTCCAAGGCGTTATATAAGGAGCTTGGGGCAGATGTAGAAAGCATTCAGACTGCTTATATACTCAGAATTGGATTGTTTATGCTGATCATTGCGTTGTTCGGTGGAACTGCAACGGTACTTGTCAGCCTGATATCATCTAAAATCGCTGCAGGTGTTGCCAAAAATCTACGCAGAGATATGTTTAATAAAATTGAAAGCTTCTCTAACAGTGAATTTGATAAATTCTCTACATCATCTCTGATTACTCGATGCACAAATGATATTACACAGATCCAGATGCTGCTTATGATGGGAATAAGAATGATTTGTTATGCACCTATAATGGGAATAGGTGGTATTATAATGGCATTAAATAAGTCTGTATCAATGAGTTGGATCATTGCGGTCGCGTGTATTGTTCTTATAGGCTTGATAATTATAATTATAGCAATAGCTATGCCAAAATTTAAAGCTATTCAAAAACTGGTTGATAAGCTTAATCTTGTTTCGAGAGAATGCTTGAGCGGATTAATGGTAATCCGTGCATTTGGGACACAGGAGCATGAAAAACAGCATTTCGAAGCTGCTAACGGTGATTTGACAAAAACAACCTTATTTATAAACCGTGTAATGGTATTTATGATGCCCGCCATGATGTTGATCATGAATGGTATTGCACTTTTGATAGTATGGGTAGGCGCACACCAGATTGCCAATGCTAATATGCAAATCGGTGATATGATGGCATTCATCCAATATTCAATGCAAATAATAATGTCATTCCTTATGATTTCCATGATGTTTATTTTTGTTCCACGTGCAGCAGTATCAGCTGTTCGTATAGCTGATGTTTTAGAAATCGAAAATTCAATCGTCGATCCAAAGAACTCAAAAGCTTTTAATATAAATAAAAAAGGTTTACTTGAATTTAAAAATGTTCATTTCCGATATCACGGAGCAGAAGAAGACGCTCTGTATGATATTACATTTACTGCAAAACCCGGGCAAACAACAGCGATTATTGGAGCGACCGGTTCGGGTAAAACAACAATCGCAAGTCTTGTATTACGTTTTTATGATATTACGGAAGGTCAGATTTTACTTGACGGAGTAGATATTCGTGGGGTTACTCAAAAAGATTTACGCTCCAAAATAGGTTATGTACCTCAAAAAGGAGTTTTACTTTCGGGCACTATCGCTTCAAATATAAAATACGGTGAAAAAGATGCGACAGACAGCGAGGTTAAAACTGCCGCAAAAGTTGCTCAAGCATTGGACTTTATATCTGAAAAGCCGGATGGGTTTGAATCGCTGATTTCACAGGGCGGAACCAATGTATCAGGAGGTCAAAAGCAAAGATTATCTATTGCTCGAGCCTTAACAAAGAAACCGGAAATTTTCATTTTTGATGACAGCTTTTCCGCTTTGGATTTTAAAACAGATATAAAATTACGCAAAGCTCTTAAGGAGCATACCGGAGACAGTACGGTACTTGTTGTAGCGCAAAGGGTAAGCACTATAATGGGTGCAGAGCAGATAATTGTATTAGATGAAGGAAAGATTGTTGGTAATGGAACGCATAAGCAGTTACTGAAGGATTGTCCGCAATATTTTGAGATTGCTTCATCACAATTATCGCAGGAGGAATTAGCATGAAATGGAAAGTAATACAAATGAGTAGATATATTATTTCACGCTGCGATTATGAAGATGAATGGAGATTGATATGAACGGAGATAACAGAAAACCAAGACAACAAGGAGGGCCGATGGGCGGAGGGCCGGGAATGATGATGGGTATGCCCGGCGTAAAAGCGAAGGACTTCAAAGGCTCGATCGCAAAGCTTGTCGGTTATTTGGGAAAACATAAATGGCTGATTCTTATAGTTTGTATCCTTGCAATAATTTCTACTGTATTTACAATAATCGGTCCTAAGATATTAGGCGGAGCTACTGATGAACTATTTACCGGTATCATGAGTCAGTTTGCAGGAACAGGTAGTGTTGATTTCACAAAGATCGGCTGGATTCTTGCGGAGTTGATTGGATTATATCTTTTCAGCGCAATAATCGGCTATCTTCAGGGTTTCTTTATGTCGAATGTTACAGCAAAAGTAACATTCAAGCTGAGAAACGATATCAGCGAAAAAATTCATAAATTACCTTTCAATTATTATGATAAAGTAACACACGGTGATATTTTAAGCAGAATAACAAATGATGTTGATACAATAAGCCAAACTTTTAATCAAAGCTTGACTCAAATAATAACCTCGGTAACAGCACTTATCGGTATAACAATTATGATGCTGACTATCAGCTGGCAACTCACTTTGATTGTGCTTTGTGTTATACCGATTTCCATGGTTGTAGTTATTATGATTGTGAAAAAATCGCAAAAGCATTTTAAAAATCAACAAAAGTATCTGGGAAGTGTAAATGGTCATATTGAAGAGATGTTCGGAAGCCATGTTATAGTCAAAGCCTTTAACGGGGAAGAAGATTCAGTCGAAACCTTCGGTGAATATAATGATGAGTTATATAAATCAGCATGGAAAGCAAATTTTCTTTCCGGGCTTATGATGCCAATAACAATGTTTATCGGTAATCTGGGTTATGTTGCTGTTTGTATAATGGGTGGTTATTTTGCGGTAAACGGGTCAATGACAATAGGCGGAATACAGGCATTCATCCAGTATGTTCGTTCGTTTATGCAGCCTATTTCACAGATCGCAAATATATCCAATGTTCTTCAACAAACAGCAGCAGCAGAACGCGTATTTGAGTTTTTTGAAGAGAAGGAAGAGGTTCGTGAAACTATTAATGCATTAACTATTAATAATGATGATGAAATACCTGACACCGATACCAATATTCACATTAATGGTGATGTAGCTTTCGAGAATGTTTCTTTTGGTTATAATCAGGATAAAATAATTATTAATAATTTTAATGCAGAAATCAAGCCTGGTCAGAAAATCGCAATAGTAGGTCCGACAGGTGCCGGCAAGACTACAATAGTGAAGTTATTGATGAGATTTTACGATGTAAATGACGGTGTCATAACTGTTGACGGACACGATATACGAGATTTCAAACGGAATGAGCTGCGTTCACTGTTCGGTATGGTGCTGCAGGACACATGGCTGTTCAATGGTACGATTGCCGATAATATAAAATACGGTCAACTTCATGCCAGCGAAGAAGATGTGAGAAAAGCAGCTGTTGCAGCTCAGGTTGATCATTTTGTCCGTACCTTGCCTGACGGGTATAACATGGTATTGAATGAAGAGGCTGACAATATTTCTCAGGGTCAGAAGCAGCTGCTGACTATTGCAAGAGTAATTTTGGCAGATCCAAAAATACTTATACTTGATGAAGCAACAAGCAGTGTTGATACACGAACCGAAGTATTGATCCAGATTGCGATGGATAACCTTATGAAGGGACGCACCAGTTTCGTTATCGCACACCGGCTGTCAACTATCAGGAACGCAGATCTTATACTGGTTATGCATGATGGTGATATTGTTGAGCAGGGTAATCATACTGAGCTTCTTGCGAAGAATGGATTTTATGCTAACCTTTACAATAGCCAATTTGAAACAGCAGGTTAATTTTGTAATACAGAAAAAAGCGATACGATTTTGAACTGCACCCAAAAAGTTAAACATGTGATATAATAAACACATGAATAACGAAAGGGGTACAGTTTTTGTATGCCAAAAGGGAAACCAAATAAAAAATACACCGGTGAATTTAAACAAAAAGTAGTTGAGACCATACAGGCAAATAAATTATCATATAGCGAAGCGACACGGATTTACGATATTAGAGATATAGGAATTATTCATAGGTGGGAACGAATATATCTTGAAGAAGGACCGGAAGGGTTGTATGTTGAGCGGCGCGGTAGGGCTTGCTCTGTCAATGGTGTAATTGATCTGTAACACTGAAAAATAAAGAAATGACTCAATCATGACATGTAAAGTCTACTTTTTTCAGCGCAGTCCAAGTTGTAATATATAATCTTAAAATAATATTGACAAAATTAGATATGAAGCATATAATGTGATATATCGAATAAAATAGATGCGAGGTGTGGAAATTGGGGAAAAAACATATGGAAAATGCAAAAGTTTTTATAGCGTTTTGTGATGAGAATCGTTTGATGATACTTGAAATGCTTCAGAGCGGTGAAAAGTGTGCCTGTAAAATATTAGAGGAAATGAATATTGCTCAGTCAACCTTGTCACATCATATGACGATATTAGTTGACAGCGGTATTGTTTCAGCGCGTAAAGATGGTAAATGGACGCGCTATTCCTTATCCGAAGAAGGAATAAAATATGCAAAAGATTTGCTTAATCAATTAACAACTATAAAGCCTGAGGGGGATTGTAAATGCAAATATTAAAAGCAATACGGGATTTCTTCCAAAATCAAATACTCGGGATGTAGTGGCTTAATGAATTAATTGGTAGTGTTATATCAGCATTTGGACTTGATATAAAAGGACGTTTAGGCGGAGGTATACAATTTTTTATTTACGATTCCATTAAAATATTTGTTCTTTTATCTTTGCTAATCTTCATTATTTCATATATTCAAAGTCATTTTCCACCGGAACGAACAAAGAAAATACTCGGACGTTTTCATGGCGTTACAGCAAATTCACTTGCGGCATTGCTTGGAACTGTAACACCCTTCTGTTCTTGTTCTTCCATTTCACTGTTTATTGGCTTTTCAAGTGCCGGACTACCGGTTGGCGTAACCTTTTCTTTTCTCATTTCATCACCGCTCGTTGATTTAGGTTCTCTGGTTCTTCTCATGAGCGTTTTCGGTGGAAAGGTTGCTATTGCTTATGTCCTTGTGGGCCTTGTGCTTGCCGTTATCTGTGGAACATTGATTGAGAAATTCGGCATGGAAAAGTATGTCGAAGATTTCGTAAAATCAGCTGGTAACGTGGATATTGAAGGTCACGAATCAACACGAAAAGACCGTGTAGACTATGTAAAGGATCAAGTAAAGGCAACAGTGAAAAAAGTTGCACCATATATTTTCGTTGGTGTAGGTATTGGTGCCGTTATTCATAATCTAGTTCCTGAAGCTTGGATACAATCTATCCTGGGTAGTAACAATCCTTTCTCGGTTATTCTGGCAACTCTTGTCGGTGTGCCCATGTATGCAGACATTTTTGGCACTATTCCGATTGCAGAAGCGTTATTCGCAAAAGGCGTTGGCGCTGGAACTATTTTATCATTTATGATGGCAGTAACAGCACTTTCATTACCTTCTATAATTATGTTAAGAAAAACTGTAAAACCTAAGCTGTAGCTGTATTTGTAGGTATTGTGGCAGTTGGAATTATCATAATTGGATATACTTTTAATGCATTCGATTATTTGTTAATTTAAGAATATAAAGGAAACCCACGAAAATGGAACCAATAAAAATTTTAATTTTAAATAATTATTATGCATAGGAGGTTTAGGTTTGGATACGTATATATTATATGGAATTACCATATTATTTTTAGCTTTTTCAATCTTTAAAGATAAGAAAAAAACAAAGATGTCGCTTAAAAAAGCGTGGAAAGCGTTTGAAAATATTCTGCCGCAATTCTTGGTTGTATTATTACTTGTCGGTGTATTGCTTGCTGTACTAAATACCGAAGTAATTTCAAAAATCATCGGTTCAGGCTCAGGTTGGCTTGGGGTAATGCTTGCTGCCGTGGTCGGCGCGATTACCCTCATACCGGGGTTTGTTGCATTCCCGATGGCCTCCATGCTTCTCCAAGGGGGAGCAGGATATATGCAAATCGGTGCTTTTGTTTCTACTCTTATGATGGTCGGCGTTGTAACTATGCCGGTTGAAATGAAGTATTTCGGCAAAAAGCTTACGATACTACGCAATGTGATAGCATTTATCTTTTCCTTTGTTGTAGCCTATATTATAGAATTGGTGGTGGGTGGAATATGAAAGCAATATTAAAAAGATACAGAGCATTTATTATTACAGCAATAGCATTAGGTATTCTTACCATAATTAATAGCCAAATAGGCTTAAAAGCATTGAGTATTTCGGCTTATTCATTTAAAGAAATGCTGCTTGTTATCCCTCCTGTGTTTATTTTACTTGGACTTCTCGATGTATGGGTACCGCGTGAAACAATGATAAAATACATGGGTGAAGGCTCAGGTTTAAAGGGTATTGTTCTTGCGATTCTTTTAGGGTCGGCAGCAGCAGGGCCGCTATACGGAGCTTTTCCTGTAGCAGCGGTATTTATGAAAAAGGGTGTAAAATTCAGCAATATTCTTATCTTCATTGGTGCATGGTCTACAACGAAAATACCGATGTTTCTGTTTGAAATGTCATCGCTCGGTGCAAAATTCGCATTTACAAGGTTATTGGTTGATATACCCGGAATTATTATAATCGCGTATATTCTTTCAAAGCTTATATCCAAGGACGAAATAGAGAAAATTTATAAACAGGCTGAAAATATTAATAAATAAAAGTTAAGTGAGGTAAAAATTCATGGCTAAGACATGGTACCCAGTTATCGATTATGCAGAGTGTACGGAATGCGGCGCATGTGTCAGAAAATGCTCGCACGGTGTTTATAATAAAGATAAAGCACCGACTCCCGTTGTTGCCTTCCCGGAAAATTGCATAGATCATTGCCACGGATGCGGCAATATCTGCCCCAATGGAGCAATTACATATGTAGGAGAAGACACAGGATGGGTACCTTCCAATGGTAAAAGAGCAGACGAAGGGTGTGATTGCGGAGGAGGATGCTGCTGTGGGTAATAATGAGAATATAAAACAACAGACACATGATAAAAAGAAAATGCTTGGTATACGAATTGGTGTCGTTTCTGTAATCATATTAGTCATTGCAGGCATATTTATCTTCAAATCACTCAGTAACTACTAATAAAGGTTCAACTTCTGGCAATAGCACAGTGGCTGGAGAAACAATCCCACTTAAAATATCAGAGGTAGATCTGGATAAAATCAAATCATATAAAATACCATTTGTAATCGATTTTGGTTCGGATCAATGTATACCTTGTAAGCAAATGGCTCCTGTTCTTGAAACATTAAATGAAGAATGGCAAGGTAAAGCGATTGTTCAGTTTGTTGATGTATGGAAATATCAAACAGCAGCAAATGATTTTCCTGTTTCGGTTATACCAACGCAGGTATTTTATAATGCAGACGGCACGCCTTATGCTCCGAGCGAAAGCATTCAGAAAAGTATAGAATTTACAATGTATTCTGATAAAACTACAGGAAAACACATCTTCACAGTACATCAAGGAGGCATAACTGAAGCAGAGATGCGTCAAATCTTTGCTGAAATGGGGGTGGAATAATTGAACGCTTTACTCGAACAATTATCAACTCTCATTAAAGAAAGCTTCTGGCTCGCCCCGTTGCTTGCATTTGTTGCGGGTGTTCTTACATCCTTTACCCCATGTTCTCTGTCAAGCATTCCGTTAATTATCGGATATGTTGGCTGTACAGGTCAGAAAAATACGAAGAAAGCCTTTCGCTTATCGTTAACCTTTGCTATCGGTTCTGCTGTTACTTTTACCATACTTGGAGTAATTGCTTCCCTTGCAGGCAAACTGATGGGCACAAGTGCGGGCTGGTAGTATATTATTCTTGGTGCTTTAATGGTGCTAATGGCTTTGCAGACTTGGGGCATTTTTGAAATTATTCCATCCAGCTATCTTGTTTCAAAGAATACCCGTAAAGGTTATATTGGTGCCTTTATTGCAGGAATACTCGGTGGAGTGTTTTCATCACCATGCTCTACTCCTGTATTGATTGCTCTTCTTGCAATTGTTGCAGGTAAAGGTAATATTATTTGGGGAATACTTTTATTGTTGATATATTCCATAGATCATGGAATACTCGCTGTCGTTACTGGAACTTCGGTCGGCTTAGTACAAAAGCTGACGAAAAGCGAGAAATACGGCAAACTCAGTACAATATTAAAAATAGGTATGGGATTAATCATTCTTGCAGTCGGTTTTTATATGTTTTATCTTGGATTTTAATTAAATTTAGGAGGTTATTATTATGAGTTTATTTGGTAAGAAAAAAGAAGAAAGCGAAGGTTGCTGCTGCGGCGGCAATTGCGATGCTGAGACAATGGCTAAGGCGGAGGCTGCAAAAGTTGGCGGAGTGGCCGTGAAAATTCTCGGTTCCGGCTGTAAAAAGTGCAATGAGCTGGAAGCAAATACAAAAGAAGCATTACAGCAGCTTGGGATGGATACGACTATTGATCATGTTACCGACTTCGCGCAGATCGCTTCATATGGCGTAATGACTACTCCTGCGCTTGTTGTAAACGGTAAGGTCGTTGCTTACGGAAAAGTTTTGAAAACGGATGAGGTAGTAAAAATACTGCATAAGATGGCTAAATAGCATGAAGCCTTTTATTATTAAGGAAAAATGTGCTGCACAGCCTGAAATATGTCCACCCATGAAGTCATGTCCCAATAATGCTTTTTCATATATTGAGGACGATGATGAACCCATTGGCGGACGAATAGAAATTGATTATGAGAAATGTGAGGGCTGCGGAAAATGTGTAGAGGTTTGCTGCGGACATTGTATTGATATGAGGTGAGCTATTATGACGACACAACTGAATAAGAAAGCCTTAAACGGTCTTTTTTACTCACTGTTAATGATTGTACTTTTGTTTATGGCTTCTTCAATAGGATTTTTATTCCGTATGATCGGTTTCCCCGAAACAAATATTGTAATTGTTTATCTCCTTGCTGTTTTATTGACTGCGAGCAGAACCAAAGGGTATATATACGGTATTCTCGCTTCTGTTATCGCAACATTTGCTTTCAATTATTTTTTCACAGAACCGTACTATACTTTTGCTGTATCTGATCCAAGTTATATAGTTACTTTTATAATAATGACAATAACTGCTCTTATTACGAGTACTTTGACATCACATGTTAAAAAAAGTGCTGTTGAAGCTCAAGAAAAGGAAGCAGAAACAAAAGCACTTTACATGCTTACTAATCATTTGACAGATGCAGCAGAAATACACAATATCGCCGGTATTGCTGCAAGTATTATCAGTACTGTAATGAACTGCAAAGCTGCGTGTCTTTGCTTTGATGAAAACGGGTTACCTGAAAAAACCTTCGTACAGCAGATTTCGCCGGAGAAGCAAATTCGCAGGAATGTGGCAAATACAGAGGATATTAAGCATCAAATTGAGGGATTACGAACAGGATATAGTATCGGTACAGAATTTTATGACTGGCTTATTTATGGTAGAGATAATATTCTTGGTATCATCCGCATCCCAACAGATAAAGCGATCATAATGACCGAAGCACAGACACGATTATTGCGTGCCATGATCGAGAGCATAGCACTTGCTATGGACAGGTTCCGGTCGGCTGAGCAGCGGATAAAATATCGAGAAGAAACTGTGCAGGAGCGTTATCGGGGGAATTTACTGCGTGCAATTTCTCATGATTTGCGCACACCGCTTTCGGGGATTATGGGAACATCAGAAATGCTGATGGATATGTCAAAGCAAAATGATCCCAGATATAAATTAGCAGAGGAAATTCATAATGATGCTAATTGGTTGCATTCATTAGTTGAAAATATTTTAAGCCTTACTCGATTGCAGGAAGGCAGACTTACATTGAATAAACAGTTAGAAGCTGTGGAAGAAATTGTTGGTGGTGCTGTTCATCACATTATACAGCGCTCACCCCAACATGAAATCATTATAGATATACCGGATGAGCTTTTACTTGTACCAATGGATGCTAAGCTCATAGAACAAGTGTTAATTAATTTGTTGGATAATGCAATAAAACACACTCCTTCAGGAAATGAAATAAGTATATTCGTTATCAAAGACGATAAAACACATTGTGCTGTATTTACTGTAGCAGACAGAGGTGAAGGAATTGCTGAAACCGACTTACCAAACATTTTTCAAATGTTTTATACTTCGCACACAAAGCATGCTGATGCACAGCACGGCATTGGTTTAGGTCTCGCAATATGTGATGCAATTGTTAAAGCACACGGCGGAAATATTGAAGCGCATAATCATTCTGATGGACAAGGAGCCAAATTCATATTTACATTGCCAATGGAGGTGACTGAAAATGAGTAATTTAGGCGAACACATACTTGTTGTTGAGGACGACACTCAAATCAGAAATTTTATTTGCTATTCATTGCATTCGGAGGGCTATCAGTATTTGACCGCAAATACGGGTCAGGGAGCCATGAATTCGCTCGTTTCAGAGCAAATAGATTTGATGTTGCTTGATCTCGGGTTACCTGATTTTGACGGAATAGAAGTTATTAAGAAAGTAAGAGAATGGTCGGAGATGCCTATCATTATTGTCTCCGCACGTGATCAGGATAAAGAAAAGGCTGCGGCTCTCGATTTAGGTGCTGACGACTATCTTACAAAACCATTCTCAGCAACCGAGCTTTTAGCTCGTATACGGGTGGCTTTACGGCACTTATATAAACAGGGTGGAAATAAGCAGCAAACAAGCATTCAAGTCGGTAATCTTAAAATTGAACTTGATAAGCGTTTGGTTTTCCTTAATGATACTGAAATACACACTACACCTATGGAATATAGCCTTCTGACATTACTTTTTAAAAATGCAGGTAAGGTTCTTACAACTGGTTATATAATCAAAGAAATATGGGGTGTAGGTTATGGTAAAGATACACAGGCATTAAGAGCGTTAATGGCAGGGCTTAGACGTAAGATTGAAAAAAGCCCAGCGAAGCCACGCTATATTATGACAGAAATAGGCGTCGGATACAGGCTTGTTGATGAATAAAGAAATAGATCAGAGCCGCTTGGAGTTAAAATCCAAAGCGGCTTTTTTATTATGCACATTATATATTTAATATCAAGCGATACTCACAGAATTTTCACACGCTCCTTCTTACTCTCACACCACACTCACAGAATATCTGATAACATGTAATTACAAAGTAAAGCATGCTTCAAAAGGAGGTTTGGGAGGTATGAAAAATAATAATATTTCTAAGAACGAAAACGAACTGACGGTTTTATGTAATACGGTCAAAGATTTTGTTAGGCAAAAAAAATACCGTGAATGTGAGCAGATAATTACGGAAGCAATGGGAAAATATCCACATGCGCCTGAGCCACATAACTTGATTGGTTTACTGCTTGAAACCGAAGGCGACCATTTAACAGCTATGAAACATTTTAGGGCGGCGTGGGCTCTTGATCCAACCTATATGCCAGCACGATGCAATTTGGAACGCTACGGTAGTTTTTTTGCAACAGGTCAAAGTGCTTTTAACGAAGCGGATTGTCCGCAAGAACAGGAAAAAGATTTATACAAGCTTGAGTATGATGAACAGGGCATAGGACATGTTATCAGGAGGAATAAAAATGGAAATTTTCAAAAATAATAAAAAAGACCGTGATTATACAATTATTATTGGCTGTGGGCGTCTGGGTACCGGCCTTGCCGATTCATTATCCGACAGGGGCGGTAATGTACTGGTTATTGACAATGATAAAGATGCTTTCCGTAAATTACCGCCTTCTTACGGCGGTCTTACACTGATTGGAGATGCAACCGATATTGATGTTCTACATGAAGCACAGATTAAAAATGCAAACGCCGTAGTCTGCGTAACTAATAATGATAATACGAATATTATGATTGCACAGATTGCGAAGGAGCTTTTTAAAATTGAACATGTAATTGCAAGACTTTATGACCCGGAACGTGAATGTGTATACCGAGAATTTGGTATTGCTACAATTTGCCCTGCTGTCTTGTCGGCTAATGAAATTCGCAAGCTGCTTGGTAATGCTAAAAAGGAGGATGAAGTCGAATGAAAAAACGGGTATTATTGATCGGGAGCTTTAATAAGGCACGGTCACTTGCCACGTCTTTGATCAAAAAAGGATATCTTGTAACTGCAATCAATAATAATTATCAAGACTGCCTTATACTTGCTGAAATAGATTCTCTCACTGTAATAAACGGTGACGGTACAAAACCGTTTATTTTAGATGAAGCAAACGCTCAAAATGCAGACATTGCTATTGCTCTTTCTCAAAGAGATGACGATAATTTAATTATTTGCGAGCTTTGTAAAAAGAAATTTAACGTTAAAAAGACAGTTGCCATTATTAATGATCCTAAAAAAACAGAGTTTTTTCATAAAATGGGGGTTGATTCCGTAGTATGTTCAACAAGTGCTATTACCGGAATTATTGAGCAACAGGCATTTATGGATGAAATTGCAATATCAATCCCTATTGGAGAAGGTCATATCAGCATTGCAGAGGTGCCTATTACTCAAACTTCGCCTGCTGTAGGAAAAAAGCTGTGGGAAATAAATCTACCCAAAGAAGTTATTGTTGGCTGCATTCTACGTCATGAGCATAATATGATTCCTCGCGGTGATACGCGTATCCTTGCAGGTGATATACTTGTGCTTATTTCCTCTGATAAGCAGGAAACGGTAGCAATAAAAGAATTGACGGGGCGGTGATACAATGAGGCACTATTTCACAAACCGCAGTAATTATGGCAAGCTTGTGCTGCTCATTGGACTACTGCTTATTATTCCACTTGCAATATTGCCGTTTTACCCGAACGAAAGCAAATATGCTGTTGCATTTATTATTCCATCGCTTATTTCAATTATTTTGGGAGTACTTATCTGTCGTTTTTCTAAACAAGATGATAATACCACCCATTGGCAGCTCACAATGCAGAAAGGTAGCTTGACGGTATTATTTGCGTGGGGATATGGCTTTATTGCCGGTGCTATTCCTTTCATGATATCCGGAAAACTGTCTTTTATTCAAGCTTTATTTGAAGCCGTAAGCGGGTGGACTACTACCGGGCTTTCGGTTATGGATGTATCCGTAACTCCTCAAATATTTCTATTTCATCGAAGCTTTATGCAATTTTGCGGTGGCTTGGGTTTTGTAATGGTAATGATCATGTTTGTTCAGGGCAAGCAAGCCATGAATCTATACAATGCCGAAGGACATCCGGATAAACTGATGCCAAATCTAAAAAAGACTGTATGGACTATATTTCTGATGTATGTATCACTTTTGTTTGCAGGAACGATTATATATATACTTTTAGGGATGAATCCGTTCGACAGTTTAATTCATGCAATGTCTGCATTATCAACTGGTGGTTTTTCAACAAAGGTTGACAGTATAGGCGCTTACCATAGTCTTGCTATTGAAGCGTTTACAATAATATTAATGTTAATCGGTACGACTAATTTTGCAGTCCTTCTTCTTATTACAAAAAGGAAATTCAAGCAGGTGCAGCGTGTAAGTGAGATTCGATTCTTGACAATACTACTTGTAATTTTTGTGCCTGTTTTGGCACTTTCGTTACTTTATGGACTTTATATGACTGTCGGAGAAAGCTTTAGAGTATCTCTGTTTAATGTTGTATCGGCATTATCTACTACAGGATATTCAACGACAACCTATACAAATTGGCCACCATTAGCAATAGGCATTTTAATAATCCTTATGCTCACCGGCGGAGGTATCGGTTCCACCGCCGGAGGTATCAAACTGACCCGTGTGTATATCATATTGCGGACAACCTTTGATAACATCCGTAAGCGTTTGTCACCGGAGCATCATGTAGAAGTACCGTATTACTATAAGGCTCAGGGAAAAACATCGATTGATCGTACTCTTGCGAGCGATGTCACAGGATTTGTCGCATGTTATCTTAGCATTTTTGCAATAGGGTCATTACTACTGACGGTCACTTTAAATTGTTCTCTTGCGGATGCAATGTTTGAATTTGCATCGTCACTCGGTACTGTTGGATTATCTATCGGGCTGACCGGACCGTCTACAGGAGCAGCAACTCTGATAGTCGAAATATTTGGCATGATTCTTGGCAGACTTGAAATATTCATTGTGTTGATCGGTATCTATTCTGGTGTTTTTGTATTTAAAGAATATTTACGGAGCAGAGAAAAATAATCGATATAAGTTATAAGTAAACAACTATTCTTCTAAGTTATGTATTTAAAAGATCTTTCACAGTTGCGCGGACGACTTGCAAGGAATGCTCATCGCAATTGTAAAGCATACGGATAAGGCTACGGGCTTCACGGACAACTATAAAGTTTCTATTCTGATCAATGATCTTGAGAAACAAAATGTTATTGATGAAATGATGTTGTCCGATGACAGTTACGTATGATTTCATCGCTCAGAACATCCTTGTTGACCTCCGCATCAAGAGAGCGACCTCGAGGTTTGGTTGTACGATAAATACGATAGCAAGGCTCAAAAGAGATATGTAAACATTTTCTAAGACGGCTTTCACATGTATGCAGACGATCTCGCATTCGGGGTCGACAACTGACTAAAACACGAAATCGAAACGAAGAAGAAAAGTCATAATCTCAGTATGTAAAATGCCACCGACTCTTATGAATCGGCGGCAACATATCATGAATAACTTTTTTACTACAATTTCATTTTACAATCTTTCAATTATACTTGTTTACAAAATTGATTATAAAAGCCCTTTTTCGAGCATTCCTTCAGCGATCTGAATAGCGTTGGTAGCGGCGCCTTTCCGTAAATTATCGGAAACACACCATAGATTAATTGCGTTTGGCACCGTCATATCGTCGCGTATTCTTCCCACCATAACAGAATCTTTCCATTCGACTTTTTCAATATCCGATGCGACAGGATAACGCCTTTCTAAAGGATCATGCCGTATTTCAAGTGAATTTTTATCGTCTGTTATGCCATCGATATATACCACGCCTGGTGAAAGAACTGGGTTTGAGAGGATTTCGATCGCTTTCTGCGCGTTCATAGGCTCCATGAATTCCGCGTTGATTGATTCGGAATGCCCGACTAATACGGGAACGCGGACAGCAGTCGCGCTTATGAGCAGATTAGGCTCGTTGAAAATTTTCCGAGGCTCGTTAACCATTTTCATTTCTTCGCGCGTGTATCCATTCTTTTCAAACCGGTCTATGTGAGGTATACAGTTAAAAGAGGCAGAACGGGCAAAAATTGCTGGATACTCTTGAACTGATTCGCCAGAAAGTACTTGTTTTATCTCAGCTTTCAGCAGTTCCATCGCGCCGCCGCTGTGTCCGCTCACAGATTGATATGTAGATACGATAACGCGTCTTACCCGAGATGCCTTATGCAGCGGATAAAGCGCAAGCGCCATCTGAATCGTCGAACAATTCGGATTGCATATGAGCCTCGTATCCTTTGTAACTGAATCCATGTTTATCTCGGGTATAACAAGCGGGATGCCCGGATACATACGTAAATCTCCGCCGTTGTCAATTACCACACAGCCGTTTTTTACCGCAATATCTGCCCATTCCAAGCTTGCGCCTTTTGCTCCTTCTTTTCCTGCGAAAAATACAAGGTCAAGCTTTTTGAATAAATCCTCGCTGACTTTCTGGACGCTCACCGGCATTTCGTCGATTATTTCATCCCGTTCTCTTGTTGCCATGATTGTAAGAGGTCCGTCGACAGGAAATTTTCTTTCGCCCAATATTCGAACAATATGTTCCCCGACTGGGCCGATTCCTAATACTCCAACTTTTAATCCCATTATAAAATTCCTCCATTAAATTATTTCAGGTTAGGTTGACGGAAAGCTGCCTGTCATCAACCCGTCGGGACAATACGAATATACATATGCAATCAGGGCGATCACCCCCTTTAATAAAAACAAAAACACCATATCGAATTGTCGTCGATAAGGTGTGATAATATATCTTTGCTCACCACCCACGACTTAAAAAGCTAATGCTTGTCGTCGGCGGAATGGCTGACTTCAAACGCTAACTCTGAATGGTAGTGGTGGTAGTAAAGAATGCGCGTATCATAAAATTATTCCTTTCGAAATAGAACGATATTGCATGAATTTTTATTTATTTTAACACTGGCAGCTAAAAAAGTCAATTATTTTTTGCTGCCTTTTTGTTTAATCGAAAAGGATTCCACATGCCTCATTATATAACTGAAAAATTGGAGCAGCAAACCGTATGGATCTCGCCGTCTCTCGTTTTTCTAAAGGCGAACAGCACAAGCAGAACGGTAAGCAATACATTTGAGAGAAGCAACAGGTCTTATCAACGGTTACGAATGGTACATGCAATACGATGCCAAAGGCGGTTATGCCTATCAGAAGGAGATGGAAAGTTAACTCCATAGAGTACGGACACAAACTATTGATAATAAGCGCTCTGTACCTACCATCAATGTAGGTTTTATTTTTATACAATTTTATTGGAAGTCCAATGTAACGGACAACGGAGTTGTTAGAATAGATAACGAAGGGAGCGGTGTATATGACATAGAGTTTTTGTCTTTAACGAATATTATTGTCGCGGAGGTGAT
>Ga0209417_1003800_pt1 | contig 19343 bp, 17 predicted proteins | sample RifGroF2_FD_184002 | JGI IMG/M metagenome (GOLD analysis project Ga0209417, IMG submission 184002) | Groundwater microbial communities from Rifle, Colorado, USA - Groundwater F2 (SPAdes) (version 2) | ecosystem: Environmental > Aquatic > Deep subsurface > Groundwater | place: Rifle, Colorado... | reverse complement strand
GGTTGTAAAACCAACAATCAATTTAAAAGTAGTTAAAAATATCGCGGCAAGAAAAGAGCTTAACGCGACATTGGATTTTTCGCTTGACATAAATGATTAATCGTTATGAAAGTTTTTCGATTTATTTGGCAATTTATTGTAAACTACCTTCAAATATTGCACAATAATAGTAAAAGAAAAAGTAAAAATTCTCTTAAATATTCTTAAAACAAAAGAAGTGAGAATGCATTTGTTGTTCTGCTTCGTAAATTACCGGCGCCGAATTTTGAACTCTCAATGAAGATTAAAAAAGAGAACGGTTATGATAAAAAAGAAAAAATTATTCGATAGCGAAAAAGACATTCCGCTTAAGCACGATATTAAAGAGCTGGGAACACTTCTCGGGAATGTTATCATAACACAGGAAGATAGAGAGCTTTTCGATATTGTGGAACGGCTTCGCGCGCTAACCAAAGAATTTCGACTCGATGCATCATCGAAGGCGAGAAACGAAATAAAAAAAATCGTTGACTCGCTTTCTCTCGACCGTGCATATAAAGTTGTCCGCGCGTTTTCGGTCTATTTTGTTTTGATCAATGCCGCTTATGAAGTACATCGCATACGCAGACAGCGGGCGCATGTATTTCAAAACGATAATCCTCAAAAAGGTTCTCTTGCTGAAGCAATGAATTTTTTAAAAAACGAGAATCTATCTCAAAAAGAAGTTGAGGAGATTTTTAATTCAATAGATATTGTTCCCGTTTTTACCGCGCACCCTACGGAAGCTACAAGACAAACGATCCTTAGAAAAATTTTGTTGATTAGTGAACTGCTTATTAGGAAAGAGACCGTAAAATCAACCCCAAACGAGCTAGCGGAAATTAACACACAACTTCAAACAGAAATTACTTTGTTGTGGCAGTCCAATGAAATACGTTTCCACAAAGTTACCGTGAAAGACGAAATACAGCGCGGGCTTTTCTTTTTTGAGCAGGTTCTTTATAACGGAATCGCAAAATTTTATGAAAGATTAAATCGAGAAACCAACAAAACATTTTCCCTTAATGTTTCAAAATCGATTATTAATTTCGGTTCGTGGATGGGAGGAGACCGGGACGGACATCCCTACGTAACCGCCGATGTTACAAAAGATACGGTAAAAAAACACCGGAAGACTTTGTTCAAGCTATACGTACGCGATCTTGATCTGTTGTATGATTCATTAAGCACGTCACTTCATCAAGTTGGGGCAAGTAACGATTTAATATTATCGGTTGAGAAAGAACGCGCTTTACTTGCTTTGGAAGAAAGTAATAATGTATTAAGAGATTCATCTGAAATTTACCGGACGAAACTCTTATTCATTTATACCAAGCTTCAAAACACTCTTGAACGAAAAAATCATTTTTATCAAAATGCCGAAGAATACATTGCCGATCTGCAAATGATGTATGAAAGTTTAAAAGAAAATCGTGGAGAACTAATTGCAGAGCGCCGGATTCTTCCTCTTATTTACAAAGCGAAAACTTTTAAATTCCATTTGCTTGCTCTTGATATCAGACAGAATGCTTCATTGCTGCGTCGGGCGATAAATGAAATTTTTGAGCATGCGGAAGTCCAACAAAATTTTTCATCTCTTGCGGAAGAAGAAAAAATTAGAATTCTTACCGAACAATTTTTAATAACTCGCCCGTTAATAAAATCCGAAGAAGTTTTTCAGCCGGAAACAAAGCAAGTGCTTCAAGAGTTTGGTTTATTAAAATGGGCGCAGGAAAATGTTTCAGTTGAAGCTTGCAACGATTACATCATTAGCACAAACTCATTTGTTAGTGATGTGTTGACGGCTTTGCTGTTGGCAAAAGAAGCCGGGTTAATAGAAATTCATCACGGAGAAGTTGTATCGTCGAACGTTGATCTGCTTCCTCTGTTTGAAACGATCGAAGATTTGCAGAAAGCCGGTGAACAGATGGAAATTTTGTTTAAGAACGATGCGTACAAACTTCAGTTGCAAAAAAGAAATTTTGCGCAAAAAATAATGATCGGCTATTCAGACAGCAACAAAGACGGTGGAATTGTAACATCAAACTTTGAATTGTATAAAGCGCAAATCAAATTAAAAAATTTGTGCAAAGAAAATAATGTCGAATTGATTCTCTTTCACGGACGCGGTGGAAGCACTTCCCGCGGAGGTGGTCCGCTCAACCAATCCATTTTAGCGCAGCCGCAAGGAACAATCGACGGAAAAATTAAGATCACCGAGCAGGGGGAAATGATCTCGTCCAAATATTTAATTCCGGAAATTGCCGAACGGAGTTTGGAATTGATGGCTTCAGCGGTAATTCTTGCTACCGCCAAAACCAGATTTCAGCAAAAGGAAGATGCTTTTTATAAATATGAAAATTGCTTTGAGAACATTTCCAATTTTGCATTTGAGAATTACCGCGAACTAATTACCAATCCACATTTTTATAATTATTTCAGAACTGCAACGCCAATTGATATTATTGAACAAATTGAGATAGGTTCTCGTCCGCCATCAAGAAAAAAAGAGAGTACTATTCGTAATCTTCGCGCCATTCCCTGGGTGTTTGCATGGACACAAAACCGGCAAACCATAACCGGATGGTACGGATTCGGATTTGCCGTAACAAAGGCAGTTGAAGAAAAATTGATTTCGTGGAAACAGTTGCAAAAAATGTTTGCTGAGTGGGATTTCTTTAAAGTGCTTGTAGAAAATATAGAAATGGTTCTGCTCAAAACCGACTTTGCAATAGCGAGCGAATATCTTACTCTTTGCACTAAAGATAAAAATGCGGTGGAAATATTTAACCTGATAAAAAATGAATATGAAAAAACGCGCGAAGCGGTGTTGAAGATAACCGGAGAAAAAACATTATTGGATGAAAACCAGTCATTACAACGCTCTATCATGTTGAGGAATCCCTACATTGACCCGATAAGCTTTATACAAGTTGCATTCATAAAAAAATACCGGAAGAAAAATATTTCATCATCAGAAAAAGAAAAGTTGTTGGCGCTGCTTCGTTCAACGGTAAACGGTATTTCGGCGGGGATTAGGAATACGGGGTGATAGAAATTGTATGGATAACTTTTAAAATGAAAAAAGTCATAACAAGTAAAATTGTTATGACTTTTTCTCAAATGAGTTAACAACAAACCCTACATATTCAAAAGATCATTATAAATAATAAACGCGGTAAGTAAAAAGAAGAGAACTAATCCGGTATTTTGGATTGCAATTTTCACTTTTATCGGAAGTTCGCGTTTAATAAATCCTTCAATAAGAATTACGATCAAATGCCCGCCGTCTAAAACCGGAAGCGGAAGAATGTTGATGATCGCAAGGTTTAAGCTCAGTAAGGCAAGGAACATCAAAAAGCTTGATAAACCTGAATCAGCAGAACGGGCTGCAAACTGTGCAATGCGTATCGGTCCGCCGAACGCTTTTCCCATTTCAATTTTGCCGGTGATAACGTTTTTGAGCATCACAAAAGTCAGCTCCGTCATTCTTGAAATATCTTTTACACTTAACGCAATGGATTCAAACGCGCCGTAGGCAATTCGTTCCGTTGGTCCGAGATAAATATATCCGCCAAGTAATATTCCTATCTTTCCATCGTTGTTCGGCGTTACGTTTAGCGCCACAGTGTCTTTATCGCGTAAAACCGCTAACGAAAGAGTGTTTCCTTTTGAAGAGGAAATAGTTTGAATTGTTTGTTCAACCGAAACAAGTTCCACGTTATCAATTTTTAAAAGAATGTCATTAATTTTTACTCCGGCGGAGTCGGCTTTGGAATTTTTCAAAACATCGCCAACAACCGGTTTTAGATTTTCTGTTGTTAAGAACATTCCCTTTGATTCATCACTTGGAATTTTTTTCCGCGGAACGGAAAGCCAGACATCTTCATTATTTCTTTTGACTTTTACCTTTAAGTCTTTTCCCATAGTATTAATAAAAACTTCGGTGCGAATGTCTTCCCAATAATTAACAGGCGTTCCGTTAACCGAAAGAATTTTATCGTGCGATTTGAATCCGGCCAACTCAGCCGCGCTGCCTTGATGAACAATGCCGATCGTTGTGGTTTTAGTATATTGTTTTCCGTAAAAGAAATTCGATCCCCAGAAAATTGCAACAGCGAGAAGCAAATTCATTGCAACGCCGGCAGTAATTACAAATACTTTTTTGCTTGTGCTTTTAGATCGGAATTCCCACGGTTTCGGTTCACTTTCAGCAAAACTTGTATCCATGCTTTCGTCAACCATTCCGGCAATTTTTACATAACCGCCAAGAGGTAATAAACAAAGGCGATAATCGGTGTTCCCCTCGCCGTCAAAATCTTTTGCTAAGGGTCCGTAAGAAAATCCCGATTTTTTATTGTAGCCGAATAACCGGTAACCAAAGCCGATCGCAAAAGCGTCAACACGCATTCCACTCATTTTTGCCGCGGCAAAATGACCGAACTCGTGGATAAAAACTAATATCGCAATCGTTATAATAAAATAAATTAATTCACTCATAAACCAAAAAACTCCTTTTAGATCAATTGTTCAGCAAAAATTCTTGTTTCTTTATCACACTCTATTATCGTTTCGAGATCAGGTTTTGCATGATTTTCAAACCGCTCCAACGATCTTGAAATAATTTCCGGTATCGCCGAAAATTTTATTTTTCCTTTTAAAAACTTATCAACCGCAACTTCATTTGAAGCGTTCAAAATACAGGGAGAAATTCCCCCCGCGTTCAAAACACCAAAAGCTAATTTTAGACATGCAAATTTATCAAAATCCGGCTCAAAAAACGTTAATGTTTGTATTAACGGCAAATTTGTAGTTACGAATTGTGACGTTAATCTTTCCGGGTAGGTTAGCGCATATTGTATCGGCAATTTCATATCCGGCGTACTCATCTGCGCTTTCATTGAACCGTCAACAAACTTTACCATTGAATGAATGATTGACTGCGGATGAATAACGATCTCAATTTTATCAGTTGGGAGATCAAACAACCAGCGCGCTTCAATAACCTCCAACCCTTTATTCATCATAGAAGCGGAATCTATGGTGATCTTATTTCCCATTTTCCAGTTCGGATGATTGAGCGCTTCTTGAACCGTTGCTCCGGCTAATTCCGTTTTCGTTTTATGCAAAAACGGTCCGCCTGAAGCTGTTAAAATTAATTTGTCGACTCCGGAAATTTCTTCTCCGACAAGACACTGAAAAATCGCGCTGTGTTCGGAGTCTACCGGAAGCAGTTCCGCGTTATATTTTTTTGCAAGTTCTGTGACTAATTCACCCGCGACCACAAGCGTTTCTTTGTTTGCAAGGGCGATTCGTTTGCTGCGTTTTATTGCTTCGAGCGTTGGCGTTAATCCGCAAAAACCAACCATCGCACCTACAAAAATATCGTAATCATAATTGGCTGCAATTGAAAGTAATCCCTTTTCACCGGAAAGCACTTCGCATTTACTTCCGATTTTTCTTTTTAATTCCGCGGCAAGTTTTTCATCTTTAACCGCAACAACTTTCGGATGGAATTCATCGATCTGTTTTTCAAGAAGATCGATGCGGGTATTTACGGTTAACGCTTCAACAGAAAAGTGATCCGGGAATTTTCTGATCACATCTACAGTGTTAATTCCTATTGAGCCGGTTGAGCCGAGAATGGCGACTTTCTTCATCTTAAACGATACTTGTGAAAATAAAATACTTGAAAGAAAACTTCATTTTTACTATAAATTTCTAATGAGCGCCAACAACAGATTTATGAAGATCAATATGTTCACTGTGGTTAATATTTTTCCGAGTTTAGTGATATTTTTATACGTTTCTTCTGTAAGCGCTGAATTTTTAGCGACACTCTTTTCAATTTCCAAGCGCACTTTTTTTCCCGAAGGTATAATAAAAGCGGCGGTTAAAATAATAACGATGACCATGACGAATTGTTTGGTATAGAGCCAGTGATTTGCTCCGGAAGCAAATTGAAAAAAGCCGTAATTCAATGTTATTGACATAAAAATTCCCGTTACCAGAATACCGGTCAATCCGACTATTCCGCCGAGGTTCGTAAGCTTTAACCAAAAAGACAGTAATGTTTTTTCGCTTTCGGTTCCTTTTTTGTCACGAATAACTTTTCGTAACAGAAAATCGGCAGGAATTACTCCCAGCCACACGATAACCGAAATAATGTGTATTGCCCTCAAAAAAACGTACTCAGCCATAAAAAAATCCTTTTACAATGAAAATATAAGAAAATTAGGCGCGTGATTATAGTGGATAATTTGCCGCTTCTAAGTTGATCTAAAATTGACAAAAAATCTCAACCACCGCCGACAATTATTATTTAAATGAAATTCAGAATGCTCTAACGAGTAAGTTGAATAGAAAGGAGATTTTCGCTGGAACATTCCGATATTAATTTAACCCTTAACCACATCGAAAAGTTCAACTGCATGAAAAATAAAAAGCGGTAGTTTATGGTTAAACTACCGCTTTTGGAATGTGCTTGAGACAGACGAATTACTTCTGTAATCCGAATTCCAATTTTAAGCTGATATCAACATCTTTTCCGACAACAAGTCCGCCGGTTTCAACGGCTTTGCTCCAGGATAAACCGTAATCGAAGCGGTTAACCGTTGTGGTTGCTACCCAGCCCGATTTTGTATTTCCCCAAGGGTCTTTAATCTCCCCATTAAATTTTGTATCAAGTGTAACAGATTTAGTAACTCCGTGCATGGTGAAATCGCCGGTAATTTTGTAACCGTTTTTCCCCGATGATTTAATTGATTTACTGACAAAAGTTATTTCCGGGAATTTTTCAGCGGAGAAAAAATCATCTGATCTCAAATGTTTATCTCTTGCTTCGTTATCAGTATTTACTGAAGCGACTTTAATAATCGCTTCAACTTTTTGTAGTTTCCCTTTTTCGTCGGTTGTAACCGTAGCTTCGTAGTCAGAGAATTTTCCTTCAACTTCCGAAACAACAAGGTGACTTATTGCAAATCCTACTTTTGAATGAGCTTTATCGGCTTTCCATACTTTTGTTTGTGCAAATGAACTTGCAGTAATTAGCAGCAAAACAACGGTTGCGAGGATGATTTTTTTCATGTTTGTTTTTCCTTTTTTGTTTTTATTTATTGATCTAAAGTTTTACGTCGAACAACATAAGTTCGGCATCGGTATTTGAAATGATAACAAGTTCGCTTTCTTCAGTAACTTCAAGAGCATCTCCTTTTGAAAGAGTAATATTTCCAACGGTTAATTCACCCGAAATTGCTTGAAGATAAATCCCTCTTCCTTCTTCAATTTTGAATTTTATTTCTGTTCCTTTTTCAAGATCAGCTAAAAAAAGGTTTACGTCCTGACTGATGAAAATTTTTTGTGCGATCTTATTGTTTGAAGCCACAAGCTGGAGTTTGTTTTTTCTTTCGTTCTTATCAAGAGTGATCTGTTCGTATGAAGGCGTTAAATCATTTTGATCGGGCATAATCCAAATTTGGAATAAGTGAACATCTTCTACTTGTGAAGGATTAAATTCAGAATGATAAACACCTTTACCTGCGGTCATTTTTTGCAGATCTCCGGCTTTAATAACCGAGTGCGTTCCCGTGCTGTCTCGGTGTTCAAGCGCGCCTTGTAAAACATAGGTGACTATCTCCATATTCTTGTGGGGATGTGTCGGGAAACCGGATGCCGGATCAACGAAATCTTCATTTAACACGCGCAAGGGACCGAAGTGCATTCTGTTCCTATCAAAATAATCGGAGAAAGAAAAAGAATGAAAGCTGTCGAGCCAATCAATTTTGGATCTGCCGCGTTGGTTGCTTTTTATAATATTAATCATGCTGGTGCTTAATTTTTTTGAAAATCGTTTATTTCAAAGAAAGGATTTCTCCAATTATTTCGGAAAACAAATTCATTTAGAGATTTCCTTTTTCGCTTTGCCAAAGCTTCATTTTTTCGCTTTTCAAAATTCTCATCTTCGGGCAGATACCCGGCAGCAAGTACGGAAACAGGAGCGTAATTTTCAGTTAACTGAAAGATTTCCCTCGCTTTGTCACGGTAAAATCCTCCCATCTGATGAATATAGATGTTTAACGCAATTGCTTGCATCGTTAAATTTGCAACACTTGCCCCAAGGTCGTAGTGCGCGTAACTGTTCTCTGAATTATTGTGTGCTAATTGAAGAGAGGCTACCGTTAAAATCAAAGCAGAAGCAGTTGAAGCCCACGATTTATTACTCTCGGTTAAAAGATTGATCATTTTGTTAAATTGTTCCGGATCATCTTTTGTTACTACAATGAAATTCCATGGCTGTTCGTTGCGCGATGAGGGGGCCCAGCGGGCAGCTTCAAAGAGCAGCGTTAAATCATTTTGCGAGATTGTTTTTTCAGGGTCAAATTCCTTTGGGCTCCATCTTTTTTTAATTAATGGAAGGATTTCTTTTTTTTGCTCTATTTGAAGCGCTTTAATTTGCACGAGATATTTCTTTAAGTTATGATATTTTAAGTTTAAAGTATTAACGTAAAATTTTTTTATTTAGTTCCCGACAACCCTGTTCCAAGTTTTTTTAATAATCTTGCCAATTCTTCTTGCTCTTTTTCCGTAAGCACCGAAGCGAGTTTTTCAATGTGTTTGGCATGTTGAGAAAAAATATCCTCGAATAAATTTAATCCTTTTGGTGTGAGCTGAATGGTGATAGTCCGTCTATCCTCTTTATTATAAATCCGTTCAACCAGACCTTCTTTTTCAAGGTTATCAACAACAAGGGTCATATTCCCACCGCTAACAAGTTGTTTGGTGCAAAGTGTTCCGATCTTCATTGAACCAAGGTGTCCCAGGCTTTCCAACACGCTGAACTGGGGTTCGGTTAAATTGAAACTGCGGATATTTTCCAACGATTTCTTGCTGAAGGTTGTATAAGCCCTGGCAAGTTTTACCCACATCGTAAGAGCGAGATCCTGTTTTCTGCCGTATTTTTTAGTTGTTTTCATTTTTTAATGTTTGATGTTAAATATTACAAGCTTAAAATAGTTAATTCCTATTTACCTGTCAACAGAAAAAATGATAATTTTATTTAGTAAAAATCATTTTCCGGGTTTGAACCAGGTTTCCGGTTTTCAATTGGTAAAAATATACACCGGAGGCACATCCGCCCTTGGCGGAGATACCACTGGTTAATTGCGAGTGGTTAGTCGTTGGTTGTAGATTGAAAATAACCTCGTAAGTGCCGGGCGTTTTCTCTTCATTGACCAAAGTTGCAACTTCTTTTCCAAGTACATCGTAAACTTTTAAAGTTACATGGTCATAGTTGGAAATTTGATAACTGATTTTGGTAGAAGGGTTAAACGGGTTCGGATAGTTCTGATATAGCTTAAAACTTTTTACGTCTTCAATTTCTTCATTTAAACCCGAAACAGTTTCAACAGATACTTCAAAATTGGACGCAAAATTCCATTGAGATTTTTTGCTGCAAGCAGTTGCGTAGAGCGTTACTTTTCCTGTTGTTGCCGGAGCGGTATATTTGAATTTAAAAACGTACTGTCCGCCGGAAAAAGTTTTCTTGCTCGGTTGTGTTAATTCACTGCTCTTAATTTTAAGATTTGCATCACTGTTAACCAAAGCGCCGTTAGAAGCCGCTATATCAACTCCAACCGCAGTTCCCGCGCCGCCTGAGACGGTAACGGTGTAATCACCAACTTGAGAAGGTTGCAAAGTTGCGGGTCCTTTGATTAATACTGAAACGGTTGACGTAATAGTAGAGGTGTGGCAGGAACAACCAGAGGTATTTGTTTTTTTTGTGTACCCGCTAACTCCGCCCGGATATGCAGAAAGAGTAACCGTAGCAAAAAATAAAATTGTAAAAAGAAGTAAATAGTTTTTCATATGAACCTTTAGTTAACAGCTAAAAATTGATTGCTAAAAATAGCACATTAATATTTATCATTTAGTAAAAAGATAATTATCTTTGATCAAGAAAATTATTTGCGTTGATGCTCACCCATCACGACTCAGGTATCAATAATCTTTTTAAAATAAAGGATCTTTTATGAAAAAGTTTTTTATTCCATTCATTTTCGCAGCGCTTGCTTTTTCTGTTTTTGCTCAGAAAGAAGAAACAAAAGATAAATTGAACAGTGGCACTTTTAGCGGACTGAAATTTCGCAGTATTGGTCCTGCCTGGAATTCCGGACGCATTGCCGACTTTGCTGTTAATCCAACAAACACAAGCGAGTATTATGTGGCAACCGCAAGCGGAAATTTATGGAAAACCATAAATAACGGAACAACCTGGAACGCGATCGCCGATACACTTCCCTACTCGCTTGGAGTTGTAACGTTGGATCCGAATAATGCTAATGTTGTTTGGGTTGGCAGCGGAGAGAATAATCATCAACGGGCGCTAGGTTACGGAATGGGCGTTTATAAATCAACCGACGGCGGACAAAGCTGGGCTTTTATGGGATTGAAAGATTCGCGACAAATTGGCGGAATTTGTATTGATCCGCGAAACTCAAATGTTGTTTATGTAGCTGCCGAAGGTTCTGTTTGGGGAGCTGGCGGCGAGCGAGGTCTTTACAAAACTACCGACGCAGGAAAAACATGGAACAAAGTTTTGAACATCAGCGAAAATACGGGCGTAAATAATATCGCGCTTGATCCCCGAAATCCTGACGTGCTTTATGCTACTTCGGAACAAAGAAGAAGACACATCTTTACTAAAATCGGTGGTGGACAGGAAACAGCTGTTTACAAATCATCTGATGCCGGCACGACATGGGAAAAAATTATGAAAGGGCTTCCTTCCGTTGATCTAGGTGGAACCGGGTTGGCGGTTTCTCCGGTTAATCCCGATATTATTTATTTAAGTCTTGAAGCCGCAGAAAAAAGCGGAGGATTTTTCCGTTCAACAAACCGCGGCGCAAGCTGGGAAAAGATGAGCGATACGTATGCATCGGGACAATATTTTAATGAGATTTACTGCGATCCGAAAGATGCAGATAAAGTTTTTCTGATGGATGTTGTTTCTAAAGTTACAGACGATGGTGGAAAAACTTGGCGACCCATCGGGACAACCGCACGCCACGTTGATGATCACGCTTTTTGGATCGATCCTTCGGATACTAAACACTTTATGATTGGCGGAGACGGCGGTATTTATGAATCGTTTGATAACGGAACAAACTGGATTTTTAAAAGTAATTTACCGGTAACACAATTTTACCGCGTTAGCCTTGATAACAGTTTACCCTTCTACAATGTTTTCGGCGGAACGCAGGATAACCAAAGCATGGGCGGTCCTTCACGCACAATCAGCGAAGATGGAATTATCAACAGCGACTGGTTGATGACTGTTGGCGGTGATGGATTCTTTCAAGCGATTGATCCAACCGATCCGAACATTATTTACTCCGAGTGGCAGTATGGAAACATCATCCGCTACGATAAAAAAAGCGGAGAGCTGATTGAAATTCGCCCGGAACCTGCACAAGGAGAAAAAACATTTAAATGGTATTGGGAAACGCCGTTCATTTTAAGTTCACATTCTCATACGCGTTTGTACATCGCGGCGGAAAGAGTTTTTAGAAGTGATGACAGAGGCGATAGCTGGAACGAGATAAGCGGTGATTTAACAACGCAAACTGATCGTAACACTTTTCCGGTTATGGGAAAATATTGGAGCGTCGATGCGTTGGCAAAAGATGCAAGCACTTCGCAGTTCGGATTGATCGTGTCGCTTGCTGAATCACCTTTAAAAGAAAATCTATTGTATGTCGGAACGGATGACGGCTTAATTCAAGTAACAGAAGATGCGAAGACCTGGAGAAAAATTGATAACGTTCCCGACGTTCCGAAGTTTACGTTGGTGAGCGACATTCTTCCTTCGCGTTTTAGCGAAAACGTTGTTTACGCTTCATTCAATAATCATAAGCGTGATGATTTCAAACCTTACATTTTCAAAAGCAATGATAAAGGAAAATCATGGAAATCAATAGCGGCGAATTTACCGGCTAACGGCGCAATCAATACGATAGTCGAAGATCCGGTTGATCCTAATCTTCTTTTTATCGGAACGGAATGGGGTGTATTCTTTTCGATTGATGGCGGCGAAAAATGGGTCCAATTGAAAAATGGAATTCCAAATATTAAAGTAACCGATCTCGCAATTCAAGAAAGAGAAAACGATCTTGTTGTTGCTACGTTTGGACGCGGTTTCTATATTCTTGACGATTATTCTGCATTGCGTTCGGTTGCAAAAAATCAACTGAAAAAAGAAGCTGAAATTTTTCCGGTGCAAGATGCATACCTTTATATTCCGAGCCAGGGAAGGTACGGGCAAGGATCAACTTACTTTAAAGCTCCGAATCCGGAATTTGGCGCAACAATTACTTATTACATCAACGAAGTTCCAAAAACTTTAAAAGCTGAAAGAAAAGAAAAAGAGAAAGTTCTTTTTAAAGATGGAAAACAAATTCCGCAACCTTCTTATGAAGAATTAAAAGCGGAAGAATCTGAAAAAGCACCGTATTTAATTTTTACTTTTACAGATGAATCGGGTAACGTAATTAGAAAACTTACAAAAGCTGCGGCTGCGGGAGTTAACCGCATTACATGGGATTTGCGTTATGAATCGACCGAACCGGTTACCGCGAAAGAAAATAAATTTAACCCAACGGCCAAACAAAATAGCGCGTTGTTGGTTTTACCGGGAAAATATAAAGTAAGTTTATCGTTAGTTACGCACGGAGAAGAAAAACAACTTGCCGGTCCGGTTGAATTTAATGCGGTTCCGTTGGGCAACACCACAATTCCAACTGCTGACCGCAACGAGCTTGTGGCATTCCAACAGAAATCATACGAACTTGCAAGAACTGTTTGGGGCGCTCAAAAACTGACTCAAGAGCTTCAAAGTAAAATGGAAACAATTAAACAAACATTGAACAATACTCCGACGGTATCATTTTTATTGCTTAAAAAAGCGGATGCCGTTTCGGTGACACTTGATGAAATTTTGTTTGCCTTCAACGGTAAACCGGGCAAAGCAAGTGCGGAAGAAATTCCTCCGCAAGAAGTTCCGCTAAATTGGCGCTTAGAAAAAATGATTTACGCGCAAACAAATTCTACTTCCAATGTAACGAAGAATCAAAAAGTTGCATACGAAGTTTTGCACGAATCATTGCAGCCGATTCTTCAACAGCTAAAACAAATCGATGAAGTTGAAGTAAAAGCAATTGAAATTGAAATGGAAAAACTTGGCGCACCCTGGACGCCGGGAAGAATTCCGGAAGTGAAATAAAAAAAGCGGTCAAGAAGAAATGCCTTCTTGACCGCTTTTTACAAACGTTTGGTGGATTTAAAGAATACCAAATTTGTTAAATATCTTTGCCAAATCAGGCTGATATTTAGCGTATTCTTTCAAAGCATTTATGAGGTTGTCGGTGTTGTTTTGTTCAGCCGCTTTTTCGTTTAATTCTTTTCTTTTCATGATGATATAAACAATGTAAGAGATGATGGCAAAGATGCCAAAAACCCAACCTAAAATTTCTTTGGTATTCATGTCTATCTCCTTTTACTTAATAAAAGATCGGTTACAAAATTAATCGCTAATCCGTAAACAAGCATTCTTAAAACATCAAAGCTTTTAATGTCTTTGTCGGAAAAATCAACTATTAGAAAACCAATAGCAAGAAGAATAGTTAATTTTCTAAAAATTTCTGCAGTAGAAAATTTTTTCTTTTTATTTTTCACAAAAATCTTTCTGCTGATTAAAAATAAACAAACGGTTTCTAATTCACTTGCAACTTAAATTTTAATAAATCAATTTTCAAGAGAAAACTAACGATAATTATGAATACTACAAACAGAATAACATCTCTCTTTAATATTCAATATCCAATCATTCAAGCCGGAATGGTTTGGGTGAGCGGTTGGAAACTTGCTTCTGCAGTTTCTAATTGTGGAGGTTTAGGGCTCATCGGCGCCGGTTCGATGAAACCTGAATTGCTGCGTGAGCATATTCAAAAATGTAAAGCCGCCACACAAAAACCTTTCGGTGTAAACATTCCGCTGCTTCGCCGAGATGTTGATGATCTAATAGCGGTTACTAAACAAGAAAAAATAGAAATTGTTTTTACTTCCGCCGGACATCCGGGAAGACACATTGATAAATTGAAATCAAATAACATCAAAGTTGTACATGTTGTCGCAAATGTAAAGCAGGCTTTAAAAGCTGAAGAAGTCGGTTGCGATGCAATTGTAGGCGAAGGTGTTGAAGCAGGCGGACATAATGGTGGCGATGAAATAACGACGCTATGTTTAATTCCACAGTTGGTTGATGCGGTTAAAATTCCCGTTATAGCGGCGGGCGGAATTGCAGACGGAAGACAAATTGCGGCAGTGTTTTGTCTCGGAGCTGAAGCAGTGCAAATAGGTACATTATTCGCGGCAACAGTTGAGTCTTCCGCGCACGAAAATTATAAACGAAAAATTGTTGAAGCGAAAGACGGCGACACGGTTCTCTCTTTTAGAAAAGTTGCGCTGATGAGAATGTTAAAAAATGAATTCGCCATAAAAGCGGTTCAAGCGGAAACAAACGGTTTATCAAAAGAAGAGATGAACTCTTTTCTCGATCACAAACGGGAGATGAAGGGAATTTTTGAAGGTGATGAAACCGACGGTGCGATGGAAGCCGGACAAAGCTCCGGCTTGGTGAAAGAAATTTTATCCGTGCAGCAGGTTTTTGATAAAATGATCAATGAATATGTTGCAACAATTCAAAAATGGTTGTTGTAACAGAACTGCCGCGTTTACCTCATTCTTTTTCGCTTAAAAGTATTTCTTTATACTTCGATAAATTTTGAATTTGTTCTTCATTTAGCTTCGGGTATTCCAGATTTAATTTTTCTAAAGTCTTAACGATTACCTCGGAGATTGCCAGCCGGGCAAACCACTTTTTATCTGCTGGAATAATGTACCATGGGGAATTTTTTGTCGCTGTTTCGGCAATCGCTTCTTCATAAACTTTTTGATATTCGTTCCAGAGACCGCGTTCAGTTAAATCCTCGGCAGAAAATTTCCAGTTCTTTGAAGGATTATCAAGCCGCTCTATAAATCTTTTCTTCTGCTCTGCTTTAGAAAGATTAAGAAAGAATTTTATCGTGATAATTCCATTCTCGTAAAGGTAACGTTCGAGATTGTTGATCTGCCTGAAGCGGTAGTTCCATATATCTTTAGTAATAAACTGAATAGGGAGTTTAGAAGATTTTACATAATCATGAACCCGGACGACAAGAACATCTTCATAATGCGAGCGGTTAAAAATACCTATGCGTCCTCGTTCCGGAAGCGATTTAGTAATGCGCCATAAATAATCATGATCCAATTCTTCGGTAGAGGGCTGTTTAAAACTAAAGACTTCGGTTCCTTGTGGATTTAATCCGCTCATAACATGTTTAATGGCGCTGTCTTTCCCCGCGGCATCCATCGCCTGAAAAATGATGAGCAACGCCCACTTGTTTTCCGCGTAAAGTTTGTTTTGCAACTCAACCATGTGCTCGATGTTCTTTTTAAGAAACCTCTGTGCGCTTTCTTTCGATTTGAGTTTGCCTGAAAAGCTTGGCGAGTAATTGGAAAGAGAGAATTTCTTTTTAGAAACAATTCTGAATTTTGAAAGATCGAGATCCATAACTACCTCATTCAATTTATTAATTCTTCAAGAGAAAACTTCAACTTTATATTGACATTATCAAGACGAAAACAAATGATTTAAAAAAATTGAAACATTCTCAGCAACGCAGGTTCATGGCTGATCGCTATTTTAAATCCGATAAGAATAAGAATTACCCCGCCACACACTTCTACAATGTTGCCGAATTTATTTCCCAACCGGTTTCCGGCAAAAAGTCCGATTAATGATAGCACCGCTGTGATAATTCCAATTAAAACACTTGGGAACCAAATATCGTAACGAAGAAGCGCGAGGCTGAATCCGACCGCGAGCGCATCAATGCTGGTTGCAATGGAAAGGATGACCAACGAGATTCCTCTTGATGGATCGGAAGTTTGCAATTCTTTTTCTTTTGAAAAAGCGGCTTTGATCATTTTTCCACCGATGATAGCCAGCATAAGAAAAGCAATCCAGTGGTCAATTTCGGCTATTAGAGGCTCAATAGTTGAACCAAGATACCAACCGAAAACCGGCATGAGAAACTGAAATAATCCGAAGTGAAAGGGAATACGGAAGTAATCGCGCCACGTACGGGTTTTAATCAAAGCGCCTGTGCTAAGCGAAACCGCGAAAGCATCTAATGCTAAGCTGAGAGAAAGAAAAAGTGTTTCGGTTAAACCCATTATTTTTTTGTTGAATGAAATTAGATGAGCTGAATTAGCTGTTTTTATTGAGGAAATTGTTCTCTACTTTTAATAGGCAAAATTAAGGAAATATTATGAAAAAGTTATTTGCGGTTTCACTTTTCTTCTTGTTAATAAATACTTCGCTATTAGCTCAAACGCAATTTCAAAATTTTTTAAATTACGCTAACTCAATTTCCGATTCACTCCAAAAGAATGCTGTTATTGACAGTTTTATTAATTACCATAAATTTGTCCGTATTCCAATCGCCGAGGATAAATTTGCAATTTTTCTTTACAAAGGAAACGCCTCAACCGTTTCAATTGCCGGTGATTTTAACGGCTGGCAGCCGAATTTACCGATGGTGAAAGTGGCAAAATCAAATTTCTTTTATGCGTCCAAAATCTTTGAAATGAATGCCCGGCTTGATTATAAAATAGTGGTGAACAATAATAACTGGTATCTCGATCCGCTAAATCCCAACACTTGCACGGGGGGATTTGGTCCAAATTCAGAATTGGCAATGCCTGAATATGTACAACCAAAAGAAATAAAATATGATGCGGCAATCCCGCACGGTAAAGTTGAACTTAAAACTCTCTTTAGTAAAAATGTAAATACTTCGTATCAAGTTAAAATTTATCTGCCGCCAAATTATAATCCCGATGCAGAGAAAGTTTATCCTACCGTTTATTTTCAAGATGGATTTGAGTACATCGATTTAGCAAGCGCGGTAAATGTGATTGATAATTTAATTGCTGCAAAAAAAATTGAGAACATAATCGCTGTGTTTGTCCGGCCAAACAACCGGAATAATGAATACGCTCTTTCTCTACGTACCGCATATCGTTTATTCTTTGTAAACGAACTTGTTCCTTTTATCGATTCGGTTTACAAAACAGAACAATCACCCAAAAGAAGATTAGTCCTTGGCGATTCTTACGGTGGAAACATTTCCGCCTTAATTTGTTATTACCATTCTGAAATATTTGGTAACTGCGGTTTACATTCCGGTGCGTTCCAAGAAAACAATTATGAGGCGTACAATCTTTTTATTTCTTCACCGAAAAAAGAAGTTAAGTTTTCAATGGTGTGGGGAACTTACGAATCACTTTATCGAAACATGCGTCAATTCAGAGATTCTCTTTACGCGAAAAAGTACGATTATAATTGGTCGGAACTACCGGAAGGACACAGTTGGGGCTTGTGGCGCGCTAATATTGATTTTATGCTGGAATATATTTTTCCTTACAGCGCAACCGGAACCGATGAAGGACTAAATGTTTTACCTGATAAATTTGAGTTGTATCAGAATTATCCAAATCCGTTTAATCCGAATACAATTATAAGTTGGCAGTTGACAATCGGAAGTCATGTGTCTCTGAAAATTTATGATATTCTCGGGAATGAAGTTGCGACATTAGTTAATGAAGAGAAACCGGCGGGGAAATATCAGACTAATTTTAACACTCAACGATCATTTACCACCTATGGTGGAACACAACTATCAAGCGGTATTTATTTGTGCGAGTTGCGAGCGGGTTCGGCAGAAGGTGGTTTTGTTCAAACCAAAAAGATGGTCGTTTTAAAATAAAAAGCCGGCATTTACTACCGGCTCTGTAATTAACAAAATAGTCGGATGACTTATTTTATTGTTATAAACCTTTCACTTGGGGTCATAGAAATTCCGCAACGCTTTGGAGCAATTCCGTCATACGTGTTTCCACAGGTTGAGCATACAAAATACTTAGTAGCCAAAGTATTTTCTTTTCCTGCGTTTAGTTGTTCAAGAGCGTTCTTGTAAAGTGCTAAGTGTTTCTGTTCGGTTTTATATGCATAGGAAAAAGAAATTGATGCAAGAGTTACTTTTCCTTCTTCCGAGGTTTTAATAAATCCGGGATACATTGTAGAAACTTCATAACCTTCACCTTTGATAGCGTCTTGAAGATTTTCCTTAGTTGATTTTACTTCAAATTTTGGTGTTACTTTTGGTGCAGCATCACCTAATTGTTCTAATACCGCAGCGTGATTTTTTGCGTGAATGTTTTCTGATTTTGAAGCGGCTTCAAATAGTAAAGCAACTTTTGTGAAACCTTCTTTTTTTGCTTTCTTTGCGTAAGCGGCATACTTAGCGCTTGCAGTAGATTCGCCTTCAAACGCAGCTTTAAGATTAGAGACTGTTTGTGATTTTGTATCTAACTTTGAAGCCGAAGCATTGTTAAATGCAAAGCCAACCAGAAGAAGGACTGTTAGTGAACTGATTAATGTTTTCATTTTGAACTCCATTTGTTTTAATACAATTATTTTTTTAAGTGAATTTTTAGTCGTCATCATCGTCTGCGGCTGTTGTATTGGCATCATTCGTGTTTTGGTCTAATCCGAAGTTGAACTGAACGCCGGCGGCATGTTTATAAACAAGTTCACCGCCATAATATCCTGTCCGTGCAACGGAAAGAACACCTGCAAGAAAAAGAATAAACGCTGCATACCTTAACACTCCGTTAAATTTTTTCATCCACACCAAAGCAATTCTTACAATTGCAGTACCTACCATTAACCAAAGCGTTAATTGTGCAGCATGCTCGTGAGTTTCCAACGCGTTTTTTAATTGTCCCGTTTCCGAAACTCCGTCGCCTGCAATATCACCGCTAATAAAGGCGGCTACTACTCCAAGTGTTCCCAATACCAATAAATAAAAAGCGGCTGTTGTAAAAAATTCTTTTTTCAAAACAAGACCGACAACTTCAGCAAGAAAACCTACAATCAATAAAGCTATCGGAAAGTGCACGATCATCGGATGAAGATGACTGGTGTCGAACATAAAAACTCCTTTTTTATTATTGAAACATAATTTCAAGTAGCTTAAAACTTTCTAAAAGATGACTTAAAAAAGAGTGGGAATAAACTGGCGAAAAAATGATTCTGTCGATAATTTTCGATTAAATAAATGATCTTTCTTTATTTGAAGAGAATTAAGAATAGACATAAAAAAACC
>Ga0209417_1003799_pt1 | contig 19343 bp, 17 predicted proteins | sample RifGroF2_FD_184002 | JGI IMG/M metagenome (GOLD analysis project Ga0209417, IMG submission 184002) | Groundwater microbial communities from Rifle, Colorado, USA - Groundwater F2 (SPAdes) (version 2) | ecosystem: Environmental > Aquatic > Deep subsurface > Groundwater | place: Rifle, Colorado... | reverse complement strand
TTATTGACAGCGGAAAATTTGACTGGACGCAGAATGATAAGTTCCCAGGTCTGTCAAAGCCAAATCCAAGTTATCACGGAGTTGTATTTACCGAAGCAGTCGGAAATCTGGCTTATATAATAAAAATTCGTTCAACACTATTGAGGGATACTGGCGCGACAATAAGTCCGTTCAATTCCTTTTTACTGCTTCAGGGCTTGGAAACTCTCTCCCTTCGTGTTGAGCGTCATGTTGAAAACGCTCTGAAGGTTGTTGAATACCTATCAAAAAATCCTCTTGTAGAAAAAGTGAATCACCCTGCACTCGATTCCCATCGCGACCATACATTATATAATAAATATTTCCCGAACGGAGCAAGCTCGATATTTACCTTTGAAATAAAAGGCGGCTCGAAGGAAGCCAGAGAATTCTGTGAAAGTCTCGAACTATTCTCTCTGCTTGCAAATGTAGCCGATGTAAAATCGTTGGTTATACACCCCGAATCGACAACACATTCCCAGATGAGCAAAGAAGAATTAGTGGAATCAGGTATAAAGCCAAACACCGTTCGCTTGTCAATAGGAACCGAGCATATCGATGATATTATTGTTGACTTGAAACACGGTTTTGAAACAATTACACATAAGGAGTTGTCTTTTAGTGAAAATATATAAAGCTATAACTGATCTAGTTGGAAAAACTCCACTTTTGGAATTAACTAACTACGAAAAAGTTAACGATCTTGACGCTACTATTTTAGCGAAGCTGGAATATTTTAATCCGGCAGGAAGTGTTAAGGACAGAATAGCAAAAGCTATGATTGAGGATGCCGAGGCTAAAGGGCTCCTTAAATCCGATTCAATAATTATTGAACCCACAAGCGGCAACACAGGAATAGGTCTGGCATCTGTTGCAGCCGCAAAAGGATATAAAATTATACTCACAATGCCCGAGACAATGAGCATCGAGCGTAGAAATCTGTTAAAAGCATACGGAGCAGAGCTTGTTCTTACAGAAGGTGCAAAAGGCATGAAGGGTGCGATCGCAAAAGCACAGGAGCTTGCCGATGCTACCCCTAACAGCTTTATTCCAAGCCAATTTACAAACCCGACTAATCCTGCAATTCATAAGGCGACAACCGGTCCTGAAATCTGGGAGGATACCGACGGTAATGTGGATATTTTTATTTCAGGTGTCGGTACAGGCGGTACAATCTCTGGTGTCGGTGAATATTTAAAAGAAAAAAATCCTAATATAAAAATTATAGCCGTTGAGCCTGCCAGTTCTCCTGTACTTTCAAAAGGCACACCGGGACCACATAAGATTCAGGGTATTGGTGCAGGTTTTATCCCTGAAACGCTTAATACCGCCATTTATGATGGAATAATAACCGTTGAGAACGAAGATGCCTTTGCCACAGGAAAAGCTCTTGCAAAAACCGAAGGTGCGCTTTTTGGTATCTCCTCCGGTGCGGCTGTCTGGGCAGCTACAGAAGTAGCAAAACGTCCTGAAAATAAGGGTAAAATTATTGTTGTAATACTACCGGACACGGGCGAAAGATATTTATCAACACCAATGTATTCTGAATAAATTTAAAATAATGTTTTGTGCAGCTTGCTTATACTAATTATCTTTAGAAATAGTGATAAAGTCGAGAAAAAGTCTTTATTTTATGGACTTTTTTTAAGAGTTTTTCTTACTATTTCTTAAGAGAATTAGTATTGATATCGAGTTGCACAATTCTGGCTTTACTAATTCGAATTAGAAACAGTGATAAGTTCGAATAAATGTTTTTGATATGTGAACTTTTTTGAATATTTTTTACTATTTCTTAAGAGAAGTAGTATTACGAAAGGTATATTTTTTTATGATACGAGACATCCAGGACGAAATAATCAGGGTAAAAAAAGAAAAAGATATCTGCATATTAGCTCACAGCTATCAAGCGCGTGAGATACTTGAGGTGTCGGATTTCAACGGCGATTCCTATGCACTTAGTGTAATGGCAAGTAAAGCCCCGCAGAAAACAGTGATTATGTGCGGTGTACGCTTTATGGCGGAAACTGTTAAGATACTTTCTCCGGAAAAAACAGTATACCTTGCCAATCCTATTGCAGGTTGCCCTATGGCAGAGCAGATGGATAAGGAAATTATTGAGATTGTAAAACAACAATACCCCGATTATGCGGTGGTTGCATATATAAATACTACAGCCGATTTAAAGACCATCTGCGATGTTTGCGTAACCTCGTCCTCCGCTGTTAAAATTGTCAGCAAAATGGATAACAAAAATATTTTGTTTATTCCCGATTGCAATCTTGGTGATTATGTAGCAAAGCAGCTTCCTGATAAGAATTTCAAGCTTTTACAGGGCGGTTGTCCTATTCATGCAAGAGTTGATATTGATGACGTAAAAAGAGAACGTGAGGCTCATCCGAACGCACTTCTGCTTGTACATCCCGAATGTATACCCGAGGTGGTCACAGCATCTGACTTTGTCGGCTCTACCTCTGCGATAATGGAATATGCAAAAACTTCCGATAAAAAGGAATTTATTATTGGCACAGAAATAAGTATTGCCGAGCATTTGCAGTATATGTGTCCCGATAAAAGGTTCTATTTCCTTTCGAAAAACCTTATTTGTCCAAACATGAAGGCAACCACACTTATTGATGTTTTTAACTGTGTCAACGGTAACGGTGGTGAGGAAATAATTCTTGATGAGACTACAATAAGAGAAGCAAGGAAATGTATTGACAAAATGATAGAGTTGGGATAATAATACTAATTAGTATAAGAGCTGTTCACAGGGGTTGCTTTCCTCAGTAAACAGCTCTGAATTATTATAAATAAATTAGGATGGTTTTTATGGATAAAAAAGCAATAATTGCAATGAGTGGTGGTGTTGATAGCTCTGTAGCTGCGTTTTTGATGAAAGAACAAGGTTATGATTGTATGGGCGTTACTATCAAGATGTTTGACAATGAAAACATAGTTGTTTGCCGAGAAAAATCCTGCTGCTCACTTGAGGATGTTGAGGATGCGAGAAGTGTTGCAAAAAAACTTGAGATACCCTATCATGTTTTCAACTTTACAGCCAACTTTAAAGATACGGTCATTAATCGCTTTATATCAGCATACGAAAACGGTGCAACACCAAACCCTTGTATAGATTGCAACCGATATATAAAATTCGATAAGCTTTACCGTCGTGCGAAAGAACTGGATTATGATTATGTAGTTACAGGGCATTATGCGCAAATTGAATATGACGAAATCAATGGCAGATTTTTGCTTAAAAAAGGACTTGATACTACCAAGGATCAGAGCTATGTATTGTATTCTATGACACAGGATCAACTGGCGCATACGATTTTTCCGTTAGGAAATCTAAAAAAATCAGAAGTTCGCATTATAGCGGAGCAAAACGGTTTTATCAACGCACTTAAGCAGGACAGTCAGGATATATGCTTTGTTACCGATGGGGATTATGCAAGGTTTATCGAGAATTATACAGGTAAAAATTACAGTGAAGGTAATTTTGTTGATACACAAGGTAAAATACTAGGCAAGCACAATGGAATCATCCGTTATACTGTAGGTCAACGTAAGGGATTAGGTTTATCTTTATCCAAGCCGATGTTTGTCTGTTCAATAAATAACGAAAATAATACTGTGGTTCTTTGTGAGGATAAGGAATTGTTCTCAAAAAGCCTCGATGCAATTGATTTTAACTGGATAGCATATGAAAAAATAGAAAAACCGATACGGGTACAAGTGAAAATCAGATATAAACACGCAGAACAATTTGCGACTGTTACACAAACTTCAAACGACATAGTTCATATAGAGTTTGACGAGCCGCAGCGTGCGATAACTAAAGGACAGGCTGTAGTATTATATGACGGTGATATTGTTGTTGGCGGCGGTACTATTATATAATAGGCAATAAATTGAAAGTAATAAAAACAAAGTTATTTTAATATACTTTATCAGTGGGGAAAGCTCTGGTTATGCCGTAAAAAGCTCATGTGCCTTATACCGACGGTATGTATGTCGAAAAGAAATAATAATTAAGGGTATAAGATTAATGACCGTTTTAATAACCGTTCATGGCATTGTACAGGGAATCGGCTATCGTCCTTTTGTTGCCCGTTTGGCACAGGAGATGGGAATTTGCGGCTCTGTAATGAATATCGGAGGCATTGTCACAATCGTTGCCAACGGAGAAAAAGAGACGATAGACATTTTTGTTTATCGTCTTAAATTTCATCAGCCTAAAGGTGCTGATGTAACAGAAATTCTTACAAAAATTATACCAGAGCGACATTACGATAGTTTTTTTATAATCCCGAGTGAACAATTTAACGATACCACACCATTGATTCCTGCTGATTTGCCGTTGTGTGACGATTGTAAAAGGGAACTTTACGATCAAGACAACCGCCGTTATCTGTATCCTTTTATCAGTTGTGTTGCCTGCGGACCGCGATACAGTATAATAAACAGCATTCCCTACGACCGTGAGACAATTACAATGGATGATTTTTTCATGTGTGAAGAATGCGAAAAAGAATATAAAGAAGCATATAACCGCCGCAGACATGCTCAGACAATCTCTTGTCACGATTGCGGACCCCAATTGATTTTGCAGTTAAACGATTCTGTTTTATATAAGGACCAAGCGTTGAAAAAAAGCATTGAACTACTTAAACTTGGAAAGGTTATTGCAATTAAAGGTATCGGAGGATATCAATTTGTCTGTTTACCAACTGATAAAAATGCTGTAGATAATTTACGACTATTAAAGCACAGGGATAAAAAGCCTTTTGCGGTGATGTTTCCTAATTTAGATTTAATAAAAGAATGTTGTAAGGTTAATACAGAAGAAGAAAAGCTGCTTACATCGGCTGCTTTTTCGATCGTATTATTACACAAAAAGAAGGACATTTTTTACGAAGGTGTTAGTGGTGAGAGCCGATTTATCGGAGCGTTTTTGCCCTACACTCCCCTTCATCAACTCTTAATTGATGCTTGTGGAGCGCTTGTAATGACAAGCGGTAATATTACCTCCGAGCCTATTATTATAAATGATGAGGAAATACTTTCTTTACGTACACCTTACTTAGCTGGTGTTTTATACAATAAGCGCAGAATTGTTACTTCCCTTGACGATTCTGTCGCACGGATTATTCGCGGAAAAATCCAGCTTGTTCGAAGAAGCAGAGGTTATGTTCCGTTGCCTGTGTTATTAAAAGACGAATCAAAACAAGCTATACTTGCTATGGGCAGCGATTTAAAAAGTTCGTTTTGTCTGTATAAAAATAATCGTGCATATTTAAGTCAGTATTTCGGTGATATGGAAAATTACTATGTTTCAAAAGCCTATAAAGATAACCTTATCCGAATGACCCAAATTTTTAAAATAAAACCCGAAATATTTTGCTGTGACTTGCATCCTGGGTATTTAACCACCCGTTTTGCAGAAGAACTGGCAAAAAAACAACAGATAAAGCTTGTAAAAATCCAGCACCACCACGCTCATATAGCTTCGGTTATGGCAGAGCATGAAATTACCTCTTGTATCGGTGTCGCCTTTGACGGAACAGGTTTTGGAACAGACGGAGCTGTTTGGGGCGGAGAATTTTTGTTATGTAATAATAACAATTTTCAACGCTGCGGACACCTTAAATATATTACTATATGCGGCGGAGATGAAGCTGCAAGAAATGCAAGGTTGACCGCTGATTGCTATTTAAACGCTGTTGGCAGGAAATTTGATAACGATAATTTTAAACTGGTGCAGAATGCAATTAAAAATAACATCAATACTTTTAAATGCTCCAGTATGGGCAGATTATTCGATGCCGTCAGTGCTGTTTTACAAATAAAAACAGAAAACTCATATGAGGGCGAATGTGCAATCGCTCTTGAAAATACCGCTGTCGCATATAAAGAAAATGACGGTATTCCTTTTAATCTTAATTTTAATATTAAAATACAACAAGAAAAAATAATAATTGATCAAGTTAAGCTTTTAAATGATATTTATTTAGCTTATACTGATGGTGTTTATAAAGGTGCGTTAGCCTTAGGCTTCCATATGGCAGTTGCAAAAATGGTACTTCAAGGCTGTGAATTTATCAGAAAGCAAAGCGGCGAAAATAAAGTAGCGCTCAGCGGTGGTGTTTTCGCAAATCTATTATTAATAGATGACTGTATAGAAATAATGGAAAAAGCAGGATTTTCTGTTTATATAAACTCTGTTGTACCTACAAACGATGGTGGTATTTCTCTTGGTCAGGCATGGCTTTGTAAACAACTTTAATAGTTAGGAAGGTTGATAAGTTTGAAAATAATTTTCAAACTACGGTTTTGTGCCTTTACTGCAAGAGGTGCAGTAATCCGTCCGTCGCCGGAACGGCACAATTCCCTCTTTCGGCGGTAAACCACCGAGGAAAGGAAGGTTGATATATATGTGTGTTGCAGTCCCCGGCAAGGTTGTTGCTGTAAATGGAATCAAAGCAACGGTTGATTTCAAAGGTAATTTAGTAGAAGCAATGTCAGGCTTGGTCTCGGTTAAGCTCGGAGATTATGTGCTTGTTCACGCCGGCTGTATTTTACAGGTTCTTTCGGATGAGGATGGCGATATGCTTACCGAATTGTTTGAAGAAATATCAGAATTATGATAGACTATAAAAAATTCCTTAAAGAATACGACGGTCGCTCGATAAAAATAATGGAGGTTTGCGGCACACATACTGCGGAAATCGCACATAACGGTATTTCCGGAATGTTATCCGAGAACATTAACCTTGTTTCCGGTCCGGGTTGTCCTGTTTGTGTAACAGTTACCGCTTATATTGATAAATTAATTGAACTTAGCAAAAATCCTAATAACGTAATCGCAACCTTCGGCGATATGCTGCGAGTGACAGGAAAAAGCCAGAATCTGAATGATGTCAGAGCTATGGGAGCAGATATTCAAATGGTGTATTCGCCAATGGATATGTTAAAGTTTGCAGCCGCTGATAAAACCAAAACTTTTATTTTTGCTGCTGTCGGCTTTGAAACCACCACCCCTGTTTACGCTCTACTTCTGGAGGAAGCTATAAAAAACGGAATTACAAATATAAAGTTACTTACCTCCTTAAAGACGATGCCTGCTGTTATAGACTGGGTTTGCGCAAAAAAAGGCGGTATAGATGGCTTTTTAGCTCCCGGGCATGTAAGTGTAATTACGGGAAGTCAAATTTTTAACGAGATATCGGAAAAACATAATATTCCATTTGCTGTTTCAGGATTTAACGGTGAACAAATTTTGGCTGCTCTTTGTGCTTTGGTAAAATCCTGTGGTAAACCAAATGTAATAAATCTTTATCCCTCAGTTGTAACCGAAGAAGGAAATCAAAAAGCCCAAAAACTAGTCGAAAAATATTTTTCCCATTGTGACGCTGCTTGGCGTGGTATGAGCGTCATAAAAAACTCAGGAATGATGTTAAAGGACGAATACTTAAATTTTGATGCGGGCAGCGTAGAGCTTATTACCGACCAAGTCCATAACCCAAAGTGCCGTTGTGCTCATATCCTGATAGGTTCGCTAAAGCCGTATGAGTGTCCGCTTTTCGGAAAAGAATGTACACCACAATCGCAACAAGGTGCGTGTATGGTTTCTACCGAGGGAAGCTGCTATAACTATTATATAAACAAAAGGTAAATACAAATGAAAATAACTATGGCGCACGGAAGCGGAGGAAAAGCAACCTCTGATTTGATAAAAAATATATTTGCTAAGCATCTTCATAATCCTGTTTTAGCAAGAATGGAGGATTCTGCCGTAGTCAAAGGTGCGAATATTATTGCTATGACGACAGACAGCTTTGTGGTCACCCCTCTGTTTTTTAAAGGTGGTGACATCGGCAAGCTAGCGGTTTGTGGCACGGTTAACGACCTTGCAATGAGCGGAGCTGTTCCAAAATATCTGACCTGCGGTTTCATTTTAGAGGAAAGCGCTGATACCGATGATATTGAAAGAATAGTAATTTCCATGGCTATGACTGCTATTGAAGCAGGTGTTATATTTGTTGCAGGCGACACAAAGGTTATCGAAGGTAAAGGTGGAATTTATCTTAACACCTCAGGCGTAGGCTTTTTATCAGGAAACGAGAATATTAGCTCTGCAAATTGCAAACAAGGGGATGTAGTAATACTTTCGGGCAATTTAGGCGATCACCATGCGACAATATTAAGCGCACGTATGAATATAACAAATTCAATCGAAAGCGACTGTGCTCCGTTAAATGAAATAACAAAAAAACTTTTAGAAAATAGTATTAGGATAAAATTCATGCGTGATGTCACACGTGGGGGGCTTGCGACTGTATTGAATGAATTTGCTGTTTCTTCTAAATGTTGTATTATGTTGCAGGAAGAACATATTCCTGTTTTAGAACAAGTTCGCGGTTTTTGCGATATTTTGGGTCTTGACCCTATCTACATGGGTAATGAAGGCAAAATGGTGAGTATTGTTGCACGTGAGGATGCCCAAAAAGCACTTGACATTATAAGAAGCTGCCGTTACGGTGAAAATGCTGCCATTGTCGGTGAAGTAATTTCGGGAGAAGAAAATACGGTTCTTATGAAGACTTCTGTGGGCGGTACTCGCATTGTGCCCGAGCTTTTCGGCGAGAGTTTGCCCAGAATTTGTTGAAAATATATATTTTAGACTAAATTGGTAAATAATACTAATATAAATTATCATTTTTTATGTTTTAATAACAAATACCCCTTACAATTTAATGTTTATTATGATATAATATATCTGTAGATGATATTTATGTTTTTTTATAATAAATAATATTTATTACAACGTTTAGTTTATCGATGGAGCAACGTAGTTGTCGAGAAACAAAACGTTGTTATTTTTTGGAACGTAAGTTGCAGTTATGGAGGGGTGTAGTGTGTTTAAAATAAATGACTATGTTATATATGGAATGACTGGTGTTTGTAAGATTATTGATATTGAAAATAAGACTTTTGGCGATGGTCAAGAGAAATTATATTATGTTCTAAAACCAGTCTATACAAGTAATTCAAAAATATTTGCTCCAGCAGACAGCGAAAAGGTAAGAATCCGAAAATTATTGTCTTCTGATGAAATATACGCCTTAACTCTGATTACGCCGGATGAAAAAGTTATAGCTATTAAGGACGACCGTCTTCGTAATGATAAATACAGTGTTACTTTAAAAAATGGAAATATAACAGAATTAGTTAAGTTACTTAAAACATTGTATTTTCAAAGAGATGAATTGAATTCGAGCGGAAAAAAGCTGCAAAAGTTCGGAGAGAAAATCATGAAGGAAGCAGAGAAAATGTTGTACGAGGAATTTGCTGTTGTGATTAACCTGAAAGCAACACAGCTGGAATCTTTTTTAAAAGGACAAATAAATTTATAAAAATGAAAAACGTCTTATCATAATCAGATAGGACGTTTTTTGATGGCTATTTATTATTTAAACTGTATCGTTACATCGCAGTAACTGTCGGTTTTCGGTGGCTCAAGCAAGCTGATTCTGATACTTTTTGATTTATTCTATTTATTGATATTTGATTCTTTTAAATTAGATATTAATTCGTCTTTTGTTTTGTTATCATATTTCGCTGATATACCAAAATCAGCATGTGGTAATATTTTATATAGCCATTAAATAGGAGTCTGTGTTTTCGAATACAATCTTATTCATTTCATCAAGATTAATCAGAATATTCTTAGATAAAGCAATCTGACATTTTGCCCTCACAAGATTATGATTGGCGTAGTGTGTTTTAAAATATTTATCGCCGTTTAAATAATCGGTCAAAAATCTAATTGCAAGTTCGGTTGCCATAACAAATACACCAAATGCCATATATTCGGTTTCTAGGCTGGTAAGCATATATTTTATAGGCTCAATAAAACCTTCTGTAAACGCCTTGAATTTACTTAAGTCTATTCCTACCTTTGATATGTCCTTTGAATCCTCCGAGGTTTTGTTGCATATATACCTTGCGGCATCTCCGAAGTCGTGCATTATAAGCCCGGGCATAACAGTATCCAAATCAATTACACAAAGCGCTTTTTTTGTATCTTCATCGAGCAATACATTATTGCATTTGGTATCATTATGTGTTACACGATACGGTATCAAATTATTTTCTGCAAGCTCTGTCAGCTTGCACGCCTGGTCTTCTACAGATAATAAATAATCAATTGCTTCAATTGACTCGTTTAATCTTACTATATTTGCATTTTCTATTGCATTTTTAAAAGCAGAATATCTTTTAGTCGTTGTATGAAAATCTTTTATAGTCTCATGTAATTTCTCTGCAGGATAATTATATAAATGCTCTTGAAATATACCGAAGGCACGACCTATTTCACGTATTATATTTAGATCGTCGGTATTATCAATAATAATCGAATTTCTTATGTACTTGCTTAAACGCCAAAAGCTGCCTGTTTCATCTATATAATAATTCTTCTTTTTATTTGTATAGAAAAATACTATACTAGGGTGTTTGTTGTTTTTACTTTCATTATTTTTCTTCATATACTCTGTGACACGCTCAATGTTTTCCATTACATTGTCAGGCGATTTAAATACATTAAGGTTAATTTTTTGTAATACATATTGTTTTGTTGTGTCTTTATTAATAAACTCTATCCAAAAGCTGTCGTTTATCAATCCGTTAGAGATTGCTTTCCAGCCGGAACATTCGCCTTCTATATTGAATTGTCTGCATATTTCAACTAATTTATCTTTCATCAATGTCCTCTAAATTACTTATTTTAAAAGTAATTATACCCAATATTTGTCAATTTGTCAAGTGCGTTTATGGTAAATGTTAATATCAAATTAATATATCATTCGACATTATTAAGTCAGTTATCAAGAACATCATCATTATTTATCCACCTAAGGTAACATCACAATCTTGATACCATCTTAGCGATTCAATAAAATGCGACTTTTTGAAATCAGGCCAAAACTCATTGATGATGTAAAAATCGGCATAAACAGATTGCACAGGTAAAAATCCGCTAAGTCGTCTGCGTCCTCCCCATCGGATTATTAAATCAATTCTCGGTATCTGATATGACGCGATTTGTTTATTCTCCGAAAGGTTGTTTAAATCCCATTCCCAATCATAATTAACTAGAAAATTAAGGTTAATTAGTCCCCTGCCAAACATAACCCTCTTGTTTGCATATTTCTGCAACTCCTTTGGAAAAGCAGGTGAGTTATTATTACCAATAACCAAAAGGTTGGCATCTCTTCCGCTTAAAAGTTCGACTGCGTCAACACATGCTTTTGTAAAGGCTTCTCGCTGCTCATATGCTCTTTTGTTATTATCCTTGGTAAAACCATAAAAAGTAGCTTCTTTTATGCCATATTCGAGCATAAGCTCATATAGAATAAATCCCGGCTCGACACCGTATCTGTAACCATCTTTTTTAGGAAAACCTCTCTCTTGCGCCCATCTTCTGTTACCGTCAGGTATTATTCCGATATGTGCAGGTATCCTTTTAAATTCTTCCATTAATTTCCTTTTCCTAAAAATTAAAATATAAATACATTATTCAACTTCATAAAGTTTTTTATACTTAAATTTTTAAATTGATTGCATTATACCCTAACACCATTGAATATTATTTTTACCGAGTTTTTTCCCTTTGTACATGAAGTTATCTGCTTCTTCTAATAAACTTTCAAAATCAGTTTCTTCTTTTAAAGTAGCAACACCATAGCTGCAAGTTACATTTATTTCATGCATAAAAGTCTTGTTGCATAGAGTATTTTTGATTTCCTCTGTTATTTTTATAGCATCCTTCAACGAAATATCAGGCAGTAGGAGTATAAACTCATCTCCGCCCCAGCGAGCCAAAATGTCAGATTCTTTTAAATGTCCTTGTATTAAATTTGAAATTTCTACCAGAACTATGTCTCCTGCCAGATGACCAAGCTTGTCGTTTATTTTTTTAAGATTATCAACATCAATAAAAATTAAAGATAACGGTAAAGAATGCCTATGACAAAAATCGATCCATTTATCAGCTTCTTCTTTCATTTTGTATCTATTGACAGCATTCGTTAAATAATCGGTTGAGCTGATTCTTTGTAGTTCGTCTTTTGCAATAAATTCATTAAATTGATGCTTTTCATTATTCCATGCAGTAATTGCACAAATAATTATTACAACTGGAATATATACAATAGCTGACCAAAAATATGTTTGTTCGATTTTATCTATAAAGACTGACGTACAGATAAAAAACCCGATAGAGCCAATAATAGCCACACTTAACATATTTGCCCATTTGTTTGGTATGCTGAAAACGGCTATTAAAATAACAATCATGCCCAGAGTTTGTATAAGAAAATCCGGTTTTTTATATTGACTTAAAACGAAAAGAAAAATAGCTACATGGGTAAACTCACCAATAGTTACTAATGTTGAAAATTGTTTGAATGTATTAACGTGGTCTTTATAAATGAATATGATAAAAACAGCAAGCGAAAAGATACCTCTTGCAATAAGAATACTTAATCTTTTTATATTACTGTCAACCAGTGTTAAATCCGGAATGAGTAAAAACAAATTAAACATTCCTGCAAAAACTATAATTAATTCAACATATTTATGAGATATATTTAACTTGTAATCATAGAATAACGCTTTTATATTTAATGTTTTAACTTCTTTTTTATTATGTATCAAGTTTATACCCCTTTATATATCGAAGATATTCTATAAAATTATTAATACATTCCTTAATATTTTCAGTAATTTTTTATTATATAAAACAAGTAGTTTTAGGATCCGACATGCAGTCACTATAAAGTATTAGAAACTCACTTATTCCACCTGCGTATGGTGCAATTTCATATATCTGAAAATATATAACTAAGCCCTTAAGCGTGCAATAAAAGTTGTTTTCGTTGAATTTTTCTTTAATTAGTTTTTCATAATCCTCAAAGTAATTTGTTTTATCCTGCTCAATCTTATCTTTTATTGCTTTTAATATATACATTTTATAGTCAGGTGGACAGCCCACCAGTTCATTTAATTGAATTATATCGCTTTTTTGAAGATTCCAAGTTTGAGAATCTCTGGTCGTAAGTCCATGAGAACCACCGACGAATTCATATCTGTCGGAATACAGACTGATTATACAGAGTGATAAGTATGTTATTTTATACTCAAGTAATGCTTCGAAATTTGGTATCTGTATGCCTTGCTCAAGCTGTGTTTTATATATCGTTATAATCGTGTTATACAGCTCCGTTTTGCAATAATTCTCAAACTCCAGAGCTTTTGTCTTGTAATATTTATTAATTACAACTAACGACATTTGGTAAAGCTCTGAAACAAATTCTGGATATTCAATTTTATAAGTTAAAACAGATACCCCGTTATATTCAAGCACATCACTGATAACGATATTTTTAACAGTAACCATTAACTTCACCCCGTTTTAACATATGTTTTATTATTTAAATGGGTTCAGTTTTCATGAATATATAAAACCGAAGCGTTATAACCACTTCGGTTTTATTATTATATTTTACATTCTATAAACGCTGTCTTCTGAGAGAAGCTCATAACCGTTCTCTAATAATATACATGCTGCTGTATCGTTATCTTTTACCCTCATAATCAGATAAGCACGTTCTGCGTCTCTTGATACAAAGGCATACATATATTCAATGCTTATTGCTTTTTCAGCAAGTACCTTCATTGCATTTGCGAAACCGCCCGGCTTGTCGGAAATACCGACCGCAATTACATTGGTGAGTGAAACAGTAAGTCCTGCTTCTTTAAGTGTTTTTTCTGCCTCGTCAGGCTTATCAACTACTAGTCGCAGTATGCCAAAATCGGTTGTATCTGCAATTGACAGAGCACGAATATCTATGTTCGCTTCTGCAATTATTGCGGTTATCTCTGCCAGGCGACCTGATTTATTCTCTACAAAAACAGATAATTGTTTAATAAACATTAATATAATCCTTCCTTTCCACGGCATTTATGCCGTAAGCGAGAATTTGCGCTTGATTCGTTTAAATAATGACGAATTAAGTACAAAAACCGTTTTCCCTCCAATATATTATAATTTGCGTAAATCGTTGACACGCTTTGCCTTGCCCTCGGAACGAGGTAGACTGCCCGGCTCCATAAGCTTGACAGTTGTATGAACATTAAGAGTGCTTTGGAGTGCATTTTCAATTCGTTTTTTGGTGCTTTCCATACCTGCAACAGTATCAGAGAACATACTTGAATTTATCTCAACCTGAACTTCCATGATGTCAAGGTTGTTCTTTCTGTCGACAACAATAAAATAGTTGGGATCCATTCCAAGCTCAAGCAGAACATGCTCGACCTGCGATGGGAACACGTTGACTCCCCTGATTATCAGCATATCGTCGCTTCTACCTCTTGGCTTTGTCATACGTATTGTTGTTCTTCCACATGAACATTTTTCTTTTATTAACGCACAGATATCTCTTGTTCGGTATCTGATAAGAGGAAGTGCTTCTTTGCCTATACAAGTAAATATAAGCTCGCCGAATTCTCCCTCAGGAAGTGGCTCGAGTGTATCGGGATCGATAACCTCTGGGTAGAAATAATCCTCGTTAATGTGCATACCATTCTGCATCTCGCAGTCGAAAGAAACACCGGGTCCGGCAATTTCGGAAAGACCGTATATGTCATATGCTTTTATATCTAAAAGCTTTTCAATTTCTTTTCTCATGTTCTCTGTCCAGGGTTCTGCACCTAAGATACCTGCACGGAGCTTGAGACTCTTTGGATCAATACCCATATCCCTTATAGTCTCGCCTATGAACATAGCATATGACGGTGTGCAACATATTATATTTGAGCCGAAATCCTGTAAAAGCTGTACCTGTCTGTTTGTGTTGCCTGAGGAAACAGGAAGTGCTGTTGCACCAAGATGCTCTGCACCGTAATGCATTCCCAAACCACCAGTAAACAATCCGTAACCGTAGGAAATATGTATTATGTCTTCCTTCGTTCCGCCTGCACCTACAATAGAACGTGCCGCACACTCCGCCCAGATTTCAACATCTCCTTTTGTATAACCAACAACAGTCTGCTTTCCTGTTGTACCAGAGGAAGCGTGAATTCTCACCAGTTCGCTCTGCGGAACAGCAAACATCCCGAAAGGATAGTTGTCTCTGAGGTCATTTTTAACAGTAAACGGAAGCCTTGTAATATCATCAATCGATTTAATATCCGATGGTTTTATACCTGCTTCATCAAGCTTCTTCTTGTAAAAAGGAACATTGTTGTACGCGTTCTCAACCATTTTTATTAATCTTGCAGATTGAACTGCACTTATATAGCTTCGTGTTGCACACTCAACCTCGGGTTTGTAAACTGCCATTTACGCCTCACTCCTAATAATTTATAATAAAATTAATTAAACCTTGTAAAAATGCGTAGCATTTTTCTAATGCCGACTAGTTACATTGAAAATTTTACTTTATTGGTGTCGGCTATTATATCCTAATAGAAAAGCATCCTGATTCATCTTTATTGTCTTTTGAGGAACCGTAATTGCAATACTTTCTAGCCAAATATCCGCTCCCAAGCCTAATTCCTTTGCAGCAACTCCTAAAAGTACAACATTAGTAGCTTTGACGCTTCCACAGCTTTGCGCAAACGATAGTGCATCTATCGCAATTACCTTTACGCCTGCTTCCTTTAACTTTTCGATTATATTCTCGGGATATGCTGCCACACCCATTATTACAGGCATTGGGTTGATTATCTGTGTATTTATTATAAGAACTCCGTCTTTTTTTAAATATGGCAACCATCTTGCAGCTTCAAGCTGTTCAAAGGCAATTATCATATCAGCTTCACCCTTATCTATAATAGGGGAGAAAACCTCTAAGCCATATCTGACATAGGTTACAACCGAACCGCCGCGCTGGCTCATTCCGTGAACCTCGCCGACCTTTACATCGTAGCCTTTTTCCAAAAAGCACTTTCCAAGCAATTTAGAGGCAAGGAGAGTTCCCTGACCGCCAACTCCGACAATAAGAATGTTCTTTACATCGTTTGGCATATCAATTCCCTCCCTTTTTTATTGCATTGAATTTACAGCTCGAAGCACAAACCTCACAGCCGACGCACTGAGTGTTATCAATAAACGCTTTTGTTTTTCCGTTTTCAGCCTTTGTCTGCGAAATTGCAGGACAGCCTACCTGAAGACAAGCCTTGCAGCCTGTGCAGATATCTCTGTCTACTTTCATGGGAGGATTGTGTTTTACTGTCTTTAAGAGTGCGCATGGGCGGCGCGAGATTATAAGAGAAGGTTCTTCTGCTTCCAGTTCTTCACTAACAGCCTTTTTTACCTGTTCAATATCAAACGGATCAACAACTTTTACACGATTGATTCCGACAGCATAAGCCAATGCTTCAAGATCGACCGAAACAGTCTGGTCTCCTTTAATGGTAAGACCGTTTACAGGGTTGTTCTGATGACCTGTCATGCCTGTAATCGAGTTATCAAGCACAATAACAGTCGAAATACCTTTATTGTATGCAATATTTATAAGTCCGGTAACGCCCGAGTGCATAAATGTTGAGTCACCGATAACAGCGATAGATTTTTTTGCCTGCTCCTTGCCGCGAGCAATATTAAAGCCGTGCAGACCGCTTACAGACGCGCCCATACAGACACAGCTATCCATCATAGAAAGAGGAGCCTGTGCACCGAGTGTGTAACAACCAATATCACCACTTATGTATAGCTTGTGTTTTTTCAAGGCGTAATAAAGTCCTCTGTGAGGGCAGCCTGCACAAAGCACAGGAGGGCGTGGCGGAATTGCTATATCAAGTGAGGTATTTTCCTTTACAGTTCCAAAAATACCTTTTTCGATAATGCTTTGTGAAAACTCCCCCAAATAACCGAATATCTCTTTTCCGATAACTTTTACACCAAGTTTGATACAGTGTGTTTCTATAATATCATCCAGCTCTTCAATTACATAAATGGTATCGACCTGCTTTGCAAAGTCAAGGATTGGCTTTACTGGAAGTGGATTTACAATGCCTAATTTTAGGTAGCTTGCCTTTTCGCCGAGAGCTTCTCTTGCGTAAGCATATGCACTTCCTGCAGCGATAACACCGATTTTCTTATCAAACATATAAAGTTTGTTGATACCAAGCTCAAATGCGGTTGTATCCGCCCATTCAATCAATTTCTTTGTGCGTTCCTCAACCTTAACATGAGCGGTTCTCGCCATTGCTGGCATCATAACATTTTTTCCGACGTTTTTTACATAAGGCTTTTGTTCAAAGTTAATTCGCTCCGATATAGCTACCGGAGAACGTGAATGTGATATTCTAGTTGACAATCTTAATAAAACAGGTGTGTCAAACTGTTCACTTAAAGCAAATGCTTTTTTTGTAAAGTCAAGACATTCTGCTGAATCACTCGGTTCAAGCATCGGAACCTTTGCTGCAATAGCATGATGACGGGAATCCTGCTCATTCTGGGAGGAGTGCATACCCGGATCGTCCGCAACTGCACAAACCATTCCACCGTTTACACCTATGTATGAAGCGGTATAAAGCGGATCGGCTGCAACGTTAAGTCCGACATGTTTCATAGCGCTAAAAGCACGAGCACCTGCGATAGACGCTCCGAATGCGACCTCAATGGCAACCTTTTCGTTAGGTGCCCATTCCGAATATATTCCATTATAACGGCAAACTGCCTCGGTAATCTCGGTGCTGGGTGTCCCAGGGTATGAGGAAACAACGCTTACACCAGCCTCATAAAGACCTCTTGCAACCGCTTCGTTACCCAACAGTAATACTTTTTCCATTAGATTCTCCTATTGGTTTCTTAAATCAACTACACGCTGTGCTTTCCCTGTGAATCTCTCGATTGTCTTTGGCTCAACAAGCGTAACCTTTATCTCAATTCCTAAAATGTTTTTTATTCTGTCGTGAATACGATGCTGTAAACGTTCCAGCTCGCCGTATTTTTCAAGTAACGAACCGTCTATAAGCTCAACTCTTACCTCAAGGTTATCAGAATAACCCTGACGTGTAACCACTATCTGGTAATGAGGACCTATTTCCGTAATTCCTATCAATGCGCTTTCAATCTGGGATGGAAATACATTTACACCCCTTATTTTCAGCATATCATCGCTTCTGCCGATAACCTTATGCATTCTCGCGCTTGTTCTTTTGCAATCGCAGGTATTGTAATTTATATTTGTTATATCCTTAGTGCGGTATCTGATCATCGGAATTCCGCGTTTTGTAAGTGCGGTTACAACCATTTCACCTGTTGCACCCCTATCAAGTACAGCTTCGGTAGCGGAATCTATAATCTCGCAAAGATAATGATCCTCATTGATATGTAATCCGTCTCGGTAAATACACTCACCCGACATTCCCGGACCGTTAAGCTCGCTCATGCCATAATTATCAGTCGCAAAAAAGTCATTGCCCCAGCTTTCTTCAATTTGCTTACGCATTTCGGGAGTACAACCTTCACTGCCTAATAAGCCAAGCTTGAGCTTGTACATTTTCATTGGAAATTCTTTTTCTCTTTCTCGGGCAGCCTCAGCTAAATACAAGCAATAAGAAGGTGTTGCGACAATAACGGTCGTACCGAAATCACGCATAAACTTAAGTTGTTTGTCGGTATTTCCCGATGAAGTGGGGACAATGGTGGAACCGATTTTTTCAAGCCCATAATGCAAGCCTAAAGCGCCGGTAAACATTCCATAACCAAAGCAAATCTGAACAATATCCTCGTCTGTTGCTCCAACAGCGTAGCAAAGACGTGCAACCTGCTCGCTCCAATGCTCCAGATCCTCCCTAGTATAGCCGACTACCGTCGGGTTGCCTGTAGTTCCCGAAGAAGCGTGAATACGGACAAGCTGTTTGTTTGGCACAGAAAACATTCCGAAAGGATATGTATCACGTAGGTCTGTTTTTGTAGTGTAGGGAATGTATTGTATGTCCGAAATTGACTTTAATCTATCAGCGGTAATATTTGCCTTTTGGAATCTGTCGTGATAGAACTTTACGTTCTTGTCACAATAAGTAACAAGCTCTTTAAGTCGTAAAAGCTGTAAAGCCTCAAGTTCTTTTCGAGGCATACATTCCATTTCGGGATTGAAGATTTTATCTCGCATCTATTTTACCTCTTTGAGTTGTTTAAACGTATTTATGCTTTAGCAACCTGTTCTTGCTTTGCGGGTGAAATTTGTGTTATGACAAGTACAAGTATTATAGAAACTATCATTGCAGCGCAAGCGAATTGCGGT
>Ga0209417_1003798_pt1 | contig 19344 bp, 18 predicted proteins | sample RifGroF2_FD_184002 | JGI IMG/M metagenome (GOLD analysis project Ga0209417, IMG submission 184002) | Groundwater microbial communities from Rifle, Colorado, USA - Groundwater F2 (SPAdes) (version 2) | ecosystem: Environmental > Aquatic > Deep subsurface > Groundwater | place: Rifle, Colorado... | reverse complement strand
GAAGCGGCCACGAGTTACGGTCAGAAGATCCAGGAAGAAAAGGCCAGCGCCCAGGTTTCGCTGTTCGGCACCGAGGAGGTGGTGCGGGGCAATGGCAACGGCGGGCTGAAGCTGCCCAATGTTCCTGAATGGCACGACAAGGAAAAGCTGGCCTTCGAGAAGGAGGCGCTGGGCTTCTTGATCACCGGGCATCCGCTGGACCGCTATATCGACGATATCCGGCGGCTGGCCAACACCGAGATCGCCAACATGGTGGAAATGGCCGACGGCAGCGAGGTGCGCATCTGCGGCATCGTCTCCGCATTCAAGGAGATTACCACCAAGAAGGGGGACCGGATGGGTTTCGTCACGATTGAAGACCTGACCGGTTCGGTGGAGATCACCGTTTTTTCCGATATCTATGCCACCAGCTCCACCCTGCTGAAATCCGACGATCCGCTGCTGGTGGTCGGTAAACTGGAAAAAGGCGAAAAGGGGTGCAAGGTTCTGGTTCAGGCCAACAAGGAAGGCGGCAACAAGTGGCAGCAGCAACAGCGCGGCCCGGCCGGCGATATCCGGCTGCTTTCAGAGGCCAGGGCCCAGACCACCAAGAAGGTGCTGTTTACCGTGCGGATGGACAGCACTCCCGTTGAACAGATCGATGCGCTGAAAACCATCATCGAGCGTCACCGCGGCGGAGTGCCGGCCTTCGTCCAGTTCGTGCTGCCGCAGCGCAGCTGTTCGACCATGCCGCTGCCGTCCGAAATGAACGTTTCGGCCAGTGATGAATTAAGACTGGAAGTGGAACGCCTGTTCGGTTATAATGCCGCCACTTTTGAGTAAATACATGAGGTGTCATAATGGCTACTCCGTTTTATCTGGAATTTGAAAAACCGATTGTGGAGCTGGAAAAAAAGATCGAGGAGCTGAATTCCCTGGCCAGCAACGGCCTGGATATTGCCGCTGACGTGAGCGCCCTGGAGGGGCGGGTCGAGGAGATGCGCGCCGATATTTTCTCCAACCTTTCCCGCTGGCAGACCGCCCAGGTGGCGCGTCACATCAACCGCCCCTTTACCCTGGACTACATCAAATACATGTTCACCGAGTTTGTGGAGCTGCATGGAGACCGCAATTTCGGCGACGATCATGCGATAGTGGGCGGACTGGCCCGTTTCAACGATCAGCCGGTGATGGTGATCGGCCATCAGAAAGGTCGCGACACCAAGGAGAAGGTCTACCGCAACTTCGGCATGCCCAATCCGGAAGGCTACCGCAAGGCCCTGCGTCTGATGCAGATGGCCGAGCAGTTCAAACTGCCGGTGATCACCTTTGTCGATACGCCCGGCGCCTATCCCGGCATCGGCGCCGAGGAGCGCGGCCAGGCCGAGGCGATCGCCCGCAACCTGCGCGAGATGGCCAGCCTGAAGACCCCGATCATCGTCTGTATCACCGGTGAGGGCGGCTCGGGCGGCGCGCTGGCAATCGCGGTTGGTGACCGGATCCTGATGCTGGAGCATTCGGTCTACGCCGTTATTTCTCCAGAAGGGTGCGCCGCGATCCTCTGGTCCGATGGCACCAAAGGCGCCCAGGCAGCCGAGGCGCTCAAACCGACCGCTCAGGACATCATCAAGCTGGGTGTCATCGACGAGATCATCAAGGAACCGATCGGCGGCGCCCACCGTGACCACAAGGCCACCGCAGCGGCCATGAAAGAGGCGATCGCGCGCAATCTGGCCGAGTTGAACAGGCTTTCCGGCGATGAGCTGGTGGAGGGACGCTACAGGAAGTTCCGCGCAATGACGCGCTGCGCGGAGTAGTTGAACCGATTCCGGGCGATTCGTATCATTCTTGAAAAGACGAGGGCGAAGCAGAATTTTATGCTTCGCCCTTTTTTTGACCATGGATTTGCCGGCGGATTATTCGGGGGTGACTCCGAGAAACTTCAGGAATGTACTGCCCATGCCGATCACGTCGCCGTTTTTCAGTTCCTGCTGCTTGACCGGCTGCTCGTTGAGCGTGGTGCCGTTGGTGCTGTTCAGGTCCACCAGCGTCAGCCTGCCTTCCATGAGGCGGATGGCGGCGTGTGTCTTGGAAACCATCGGGTCGGCCACGATGATGTCGCTGTCTTTTCTCCCCAGCACACAGGGAATCCGCGCCTCAAAACTCTTCCCGGCCAGCGGCCCGCCGGTGACCGACAGCCTGATCTTTCTGTCCGCTGCAGAGTCTGCTGCCAGGGTCGTTCCTTGCTTCCTGCTTACCAGAAGTGACAGCATTTGCGCCAGATCGATGCTGTCCGAATCGGCAGCTCCCATCGTGGCCATGTTGCGGTAGACCAGCGCATCCACGTCACCTTCCCGGAAGGCGTACTCCAGCACCTGCTCGTCCATTGCAACTGAATCGTTAGCGGCAACGTCCGGGTCGGAATAATAACTTTTTCCCCTGTTACCATCCTTGAAAAAGAAGAAGTTGAACAGCCCCTGCTTTTCGAGAATTATCAGTGCATCGGCGGATTCCTGCCTGATCCGGTCAAGCACCGCCTCCAGGTTGATCAGCGCCACCGGCGCCTTGACCGTCAGGTTGTCCTGGATGAAGATCAACAGGCACTTGAGCAGAACCGGGTCGGTCGCGTGAACCGAAACGGAGGCGACGCTGTTTTCAGGAAGGCTGATTTCCCGGAAGAATTCGCGGATTGAAAGTGAAAACGGCTTTTCGCCAATGGATTTGCCGGCTGAGTAGGGGGCGCCCTTGAAGAAAAAAAGCAGGTGCAGGTTGTTGTTGGATTCAAACGAGATAAAACCGGTAAAATCGCTGCCAGGCTGACACAGTTCGGCGAGTGTGTCAGCCAGGTCTTCACGGCTGTAACTCTGCCGAGGCTTTACGATTGTTCCCGAAGGGATTCTGATTGATGGCATGCCGGAACTATAGAAACGATCAGGTTCACTGTCAAGTGAATACAGGTGTCCGACAGTGCCGGCTTTCAAGCCACCAGATAACTCTCCACCATGCTTTCATTGATATCATTTACCACCGAAAAAGCTCGCGTCTCGCCGTTGACCCGGACTTCCATCCTGCAATTGCTGTTCGGTTCGGCCCTGGTATAACGCAGCAGTAACCTGGCGGCCAGGCTGTAGAGATCATCCCCCTGCGCCCCGGTAACGACGCCGACCGGCGTGTTGCCGTCCAGCCAGGTCAGCGCCGCCTCTTCCGGTTGCCGGATGGTTTCCAGCAGGTTATTATCGGCTTCGTTGCGGCCGATGATGACCTTGCTCAAGTCGCCGATGCGGAGATGGCGGCCGATCTTGAGCAGGCGGAAATCGCGCAGGTCCAACTCCTGGCAATGGTCGAATATATCTTTTATCTTGGGGACAAAGGACAACTCGGTCAGCAGGCATCCACCGGCCGGGCAGGGGTAGTTCTTCACGTCCAGCTCGTCGGCCAGTTCGAACAGCTCCTTGCGCGAGCGCCCCTTGATCGCCATCAGCTTCTCACGATCGACCCACCCCTCGCGTTCCGGAATGGTAGGCTCGAAGTGCTGTGCCGAGAGCGGGCGCAGAAGCAACCCCTCCAGGCCGCTCTCCCGCTCGATCACCCGCAGCGTGTCGCGGCGCTGGCTCATCGGGCGCTGGCCGAGAACTTCACCGGTGATGACGAAGTCCGCCCCGCTCTCCAGCATATACTCCTTGGCCTTGCGCAGCAGGTAGATGCGGCAGTCCACGCAGGGGTTGACCCCCTTGCCGTAGCCATGGCGGGGATTACGGACTATTTCCAGATAGTCCAGCCCCTTGTGGACTACTTTGATCGGGATGTCGAATTCCTGGGCGACACGGACAGCTTCGGATTTACAGCCTGAATTTTTGCCGGTACAGGTGCAGAAGGGTGAGGTGAAGTTGAGGGCTTCGACATCGATGTCCATATCCAGCATCATCTTGACTGCCAGCGTCGAGTCGAGTCCTCCCGAGAGGAGGGCGATTGCCTTGCGTTTCATTTAAAGAGCTCCTGGGGCTCCATGGGGTGACCTATCTGGAAGGGGTGCGTCACATCACGGGACCTGATTTTTTCTGAAGCTAGCACAGGTAAAGGGATTCTGTAAAGCGTGTAAACGGGAACAGTTCTGTTTGAATTCTGGCCTTATTCTGCTAATGTAATATAGTTTGTCCAGGATTGAACCATCACTCAGTCCGAGTTGCCTGTATTCAAGGGTGTTGTTAATGGAAGGACCAGTCGAAAAATTCTTTCTCGGCCGCCAGCCGATTCTTGACCGCAATCAGGAGATTGTCGGCTACGAGCTTTTGTTCCGCTCGGCCGATATCGATCATGCGGTTTTCGAGAGCTATTCCCACGCCAGCGCCAGCGTCATCGCCCACGCCCTGTCCTCCTTCGGCATTCACGAGGTGCTGGGAGGGAAGTTCGGCTTTGTCAATGTTCACCTGCGGGTGCTGTTGTCGGAGATGCTGGAACTGCTGCCGGTCGGGCAGACGGTGCTGGAACTTTTGGAGATGATCGAGCTGGACGAGCAGGTGGTCGAACGTTGCCGCGAACTTAAGGAGCTGGGTTTCCTGCTGGCTCTCGATGACCATGAGTTCGACCCATGTAATACTGAAATATATAGTGTCGTTGACATCATCAAGATTGACATCCTGCTGACCGGTATGGAAGCCTTGCCGGAGATTGCCCGGCAGCTGCGCAAATTCCCTGTCAAATTATTGGCAGAGAAGGTCGAGACCGTTGAACAGTTTCAAATCTGTTACGACCTGGGTTTCGAGTTCTTCCAGGGCTACTTCTTTGCGCGTCCGGTGGTGTTGAAGCGGAAAAAGATCGATGTGTCCGGACTGGCGATGCTCAAGCTGCTGCAGCAGCTGACCATGGATGCCCCGGTCAATGTGATCGAGCAGACCTTCAAGGAAAATCCGGCCCTGTCGTACAATCTGCTGCGGCTGGTCAATTCCGTGGCAATGGGGATGCGCGAGAAGATCAAAACGCTCCGCCATGCGATTGTGATGCTGGGGGTGAACCACCTGCGCCGCTGGATCCAGCTGTCCCTGTTTGCCGGCCACGACTCGCGCAGTATCAACCACCCGCTGCTGGAGATGGCTGCAGTGCGCGGCAGGCTGCTGGAGATTCTGGTGCGGCAGTTATTCCATGCCGATTTCGGGGACGAGAGGGCCGAGGCCGCCTTCATGGTCGGAATCCTCTCGCTGCTGGATGTGTTGTTCGAGACCCCGATGGAGGAGATCATTTCCAATCTCAACCTGAACGACGATGTCAGTCTGGCTCTTTTAAAGAGGAACGGCCCGCTGGGACGCATGCTTACACTGGCGGAAAAACTGGAAGTGACTGACTTTGATGCGGTAAACCTGCTGCTGAAAGAGTGCGGCGTTTCACTGGACCAACTGTTGACGGCTCAACTGGAAGCTTTTAACTGGAGGAGTTCGATCATATATGCCGAGGATTGACGGCTCAAGCTGCCGGTTCAGCAGGAACGGGAAAGCAGCGAACAGCCGATCTTCTGGTATTCGACCTCGCTCTGACGGTCAACAACCCAATAGAGCAGATCTCCCCCGAGCATGATCGCGACCGGCATATCAAGTGACATTGCGTACATCTGGGCGACTGAGTAGTATGGAAACTTAGCGTACATGACGAACCCCATCAAAATATCAAGCCTGGAAAAAATACAGTGCCGTTGTAATGATCCAGCAAAAGCATAATTGATGCCAAACACAATAATTATTATAATATAAGCAGTTATGGATAGTGAGTCATAATTATGACAATAATTCGACCGCAAACGCGGTTGTGGTGTTCAAAAAAATGACTTCGGAGTGTTGAGCATGTTCACGGAAGAGCTTCTGGCTCGTTATCTCAAGGGAGAATCACTGGAAATAGTGCTTGAGCACAGCCGCCACGTGGCCGCGCTGGCACTGGCTGTTTGTGCTCGCCTGGGCCTGGGAGCAGAAGAGCTGAAATTTGTCGAGGAGGCGGCGATGCTGCACGATATCGGCGTCTGCCGGGTTCATGCCCCAAGTATCGGGCTGCACGGCTCCCAACCCTACATCACGCACGGAGTGATCGGGCGAGCGATCCTGGAGAGCGAAGGTTATCCGGCACACGCGCTGATCTGTGAAAGGCATATCGGCGTCGGCCTGACCGTGGCCGATATCGACCGGCAGCAGTTGCCGCTACCGCGGCGCGATATGGTCCCTGTCTCGCTGGCGGAGCAGATCATCTGCTTCTCCGACCTGTTCTATTCGAAAAAACCGGGCCGGCTGGCTGAACGCAAAACTTCCGGGCGTATCAGGAAAAAGCTGGCTTCGTTCGGTGACGACAAGGTTGCCATATTCGATACATGGTTGAAGCGCTTTGACGGTGTCTGAGACGGCTCTACCGGTTGCCCATGCGGACCCTGTTTCCTCCAGCCTCCATTCCTTCCGGGCGTCGGCCCAAAAGTAGTTGCTTTTTCCGGTCCCATATCTTACATTGCTCAAATTTTAAGCTCAATCTAGCATATTCTCCATTCAGGCGGTTTCCAGTGCAGGATACTCCAAATAAAATTCAGGATTTACGATCCCGCATCGATTCCATCGATGACAGTATTCTCGACCTTCTCAACGAGCGCTCCCGGGTGGTGCTGGAAGTCGGGCGCCTTAAATCAGGCGACAACCTGGATTTCCATGTTCCGGGGCGTGAACGTCAAATTTATGAACGGCTGCTGGGGCAGAATCCGGGTCCGTTTCCCAACGATGCCCTGAAAAGCATTTATCGTGAGATCATCTCGGCTTGCCTGGCGCTGGAATCCCCGATGAAGGTTGCCTTCCTGGGGCCCAGGGCAACTTTCAGCCACCTGGCCACGATGCAGCAGTTCGGACTTTCGGCTGAGCTGGTCCCGCAGAAGTCGATCCCGGCCGTGTTTGAAGAGGTGGAGAAGGGCAAGGCGCTCTACGGTGTCGTGCCGGTCGAGAATTCGACCGAGGGCGTTATATCCCACACACTGGACATGTTTGTGGAAAGCGCTCTGCAGATCACCTCCGAGATCATGCTCGAAGTCCACCATGATCTGCTGTCGCGCACCGGCCGGCTGGAGGACATCAAGAAGGTCTATTCCCATCCGCAGCCGATTGCCCAGTGCCGCCAGTGGCTGGAAGAGAACCTGCCGGGGGTGCCGATGGTCGATGTGGCCTCCACCGCGGTGGCAGCCCAGATCGTCAGCGATGACTACACCGCGGCGGCGATCGCCAGCGAACTGGCCGGGTCGCTCTATGACCTGAAGGTGGTCCGCAGCCGGATCGAGGACCAGGTCAACAACTTTACCCGCTTCCTGGTCGTTTCCCGCAAAGGGTGCGAGCGCTCCGGCAACGACAAGACCTCGGTGCTCTTTTCGGTCAAGGATGAGCCGGGCATACTCTGCCGCATGCTCGACCCTTTTGCCAAGCGGGGCATCAACCTCTCCAAGATCGAATCGCGGCCGTTCAAGAAAAAGGCCTGGGAATACATCTTCTTTCTGGACCTTTCGGGGCATGCTTCCGACCCGGATGTTGCCGCTGCCCTGGAAGAGCTCAAACAGTGCTGCCAGTTCATCAAAATTCTCGGTTCGTATCCCCGGTCGATGTAGGTCTGCATGCCGTTTATCATTAAAAAACTGGCTGTCATAGGCACCGGACTGATCGGCGGCTCGTTCGCCCTGGCTCTGCGGGAGGCGGGCGCTGTCGATCGGATCGTCGGCATCGATTCCGATCGTTCCAATCTTGAGCGGGCTCTCTCGCTCGGTCTTGTGGACGAGATCGCCGAAGATGCCTGCTCCGGGGTTTCCGGCGCGGAAGTGGTCTTCATCTCGGTGCCGGTCTGCTCGATTTCGTCGGTGCTGGGTTCCATTGCCGCGTCGCTCCCCCAGGGCTGCATAGTCACCGATGGCGGCAGCGTCAAGGCGGCGATTGTCAGGGAGTGCGACGCCCTGATCCCGGCCGGATGCAGTTTCGTCGGCGGACATCCGATTGCGGGCACAGAGAACTCGGGCGCGACCGCCGCCTTTGCCGCGCTGTACCGGGGCAAGCGCTGCGTGCTGACGCCGGGCGCCACCAGCAGCGCTCAGGCCCTCGATACGGTCGCCAGGCTCTGGAAAGCCGCCGGGGCCGAGGTCTGCAATATGGAGCCGGGCCACCACGACAGAATCTTCGCCGAGATTTCGCACCTGCCGCACGCCATTGCCTACACGCTGGTGCATGCCGTGGGAACTGCGGACGTGGAGGGGGAGAACGTGCTCTCCTACACCGCTGGCGGTTTCAGGGATTTTACCCGCATCGCCTCGTCCGATCCGGTCATGTGGCGCGATATCTCGCTGATGAACCGGGATGCGCTGCTGGCGAGCATCGATGGCTTCACCGCCAGCCTGGCCGAATTGCGCCGGCGCATCGACCGTGGCGACAGCGACGGTCTGTCGGAATTCTTCACCACCGCCAAGAAATTTCGGGATGGAATACTATAACCAGATCAACCACACGGAGCGCTTGTGAAATCAATTACCGTCCAACCTGCAACTTCCCTCAAGGGAGAGCTGGCCGTTCCCGGCGACAAGTCCATCTCCCATCGTTCGATCATGCTGGGCGCCATTGCCAATGGCATCACCACGGTGCGCGGATTCCTGCGGGGCGAGGACAACATGTCCACCATGCACGCCTTTCGCGCCATGGGGGTCAATATTGAAGATGACGGAGAAACCATCTCGATCCACGGGCGGGGGCTGCACGGGCTGCAGGAACCGGGGGACGTGCTGGATTGCGGCAACTCCGGAACCACGATCAGGCTGATTACCGGCCTGTTGTCGGGGCAGTCCTTCTTTTCGGTGGTAACCGGCGACCAGTACCTGCGCAAGCGGCCGATGAAGCGGGTGGTCGAACCGTTGACCCGCATGGGTGCCAGGATACTGGGACGCAACCAGGGCAGCCTGGCGCCGCTGGCGATCAACGGAGGGGGGCTGGCCGGCATCGAATACAGCACGCCGGTTTCCAGCGCGCAGATCAAGTCTTCGATCATGCTGGCCGGACTGTATGCGGAGGGCGAGACGACCGTGCATGAGCCGAGCCTGTCCCGCGACCATTCCGAGCGGATGTTCAGCCAGTTCGGCGCTTCGCTGGCGCTTTCCGAGGACGGTGTCACGGTGCGTGGCGGTTTCGAGCTGAACGCCCAGGAAATTTCGGTGCCGGGAGACATCTCCTCGGCCGCTTTCTTCATTGTCGCCGCGCTGATCACCCCCGATTCGGAAATTCTGATCCGCAATGTCGGCGTCAACCCGACCCGCACCGGGGTGATCGACATCCTCAAGGCAATGGGAGGCGACATCGAACTGCTGGATCAACGTCAGCTCTCCGGCGAACCGGTGGCCGACATACTGGTGCGGACTTCGCGCCTGAAAGGCATCAAAATCTCCGGCAGCGTCGTGCCCCGGGCGATCGACGAGTTCCCTGCGGTCTGCGTTGCCGCCGCCTGCGCCGAAGGGGTCACATCGGTCCGGGATGCCAAAGAGTTGCGGGTCAAGGAGACCGACCGCATCACCGCCATGGCCGGCAACCTCAGGACTCTGGGGGTGACGGTGATCGAGACCGAGGACGGCATGGATATCACCGGGGTCGAGCGCCTCTCCGGGGGTAATGTGGAGAGTTTCGGCGACCACCGCATCGCCATGTCGCTGTCTGTGGCTGCGCTGGTGGCCGCCGGCGATATAACCATACGCGACATAGATTGCGTGGCGACATCATTTCCCAACTTCTTCCAGTTGCTGGAAAAAGTGGCGGGGAAGTAGGCCTATGAAGAAGCGGACCAACGGAATCATCATAGCAATCGACGGGCCATCGGGCGCAGGCAAGAGCACCGTGGCGCGCCTTCTGGCCGAGCGACTCGGATACCTGCAGGTGGACACCGGCGCCATGTACCGCGCCGCGGCGCTGCTGATCTCCCGGGCCGGGCTCGATCCCGCCGACCTGACCGCGCTGGAGGAGTTCTGCCGGAATATTGACATCAGCCTGGAATACAGCGACGGCCGTCAGACCGTGATCGCCAACGGAATAGACGTGACCGACCAGATCAGGACCCCCGAAATGTCGCTGTTGACCTCGCGGATTTCGTCACTGAAGCCGGTGCGCGATGCGCTGCTGAAATCGCAACGCCAGATGGGCAACGGCGGCGGTGTCGTTTTGGAGGGGAGGGATATCGGCACGGTGGTTTTCCCGGATGCCGAGCTCAAGTTCTTCCTGTCGGCTTCGGCCGAGGAAAGGGGCCGGAGGCGCTGTGAGGAATTGTCTGGAAACGGGTCGCGGGTGACCCTGGTGGATACGATCGCCGACGTGATCAAGAGGGACCGCCAGGATTCGGACCGCGATATCGCGCCGCTGCGCCAGGCCGATGATGCCATTGCCATTGATTCATCCCATCTGAGTGTTGAAGACGTCATCGACAAAATGGTGCATCTGTACAGAGAAAAAATCAGTTCAACGGGAAACCATATATGAAAGTGATTCTTGCAAAAAGGGCCGGATTCTGCTTCGGCGTCAAACGCGCCACGCAGATGGCTTTCGAGGCGGCCGGCAAAGACCAGAAAACCTACACCCTGGGTCCGATCATACATTCTCCCCAGGTGGTCAACAAGCTGGAGGAGATGGGTGTAAAGGTGCTGAACAACCTGGACAGCATGGAGACCGGAACCATCATCATCCGCTCCCACGGTGTCGCCTCGGGCGAGATCAGTGAAGCCGTACATAAAAAACTGGACATTGTCGATGCGACCTGCCCGTTTGTCAAAAAAGCCCAGGAACATGTCAAGAGCCTGTCCGAATCGGGCTACGGCGTGGTTGTGGTCGGCGACGCCGATCATCCCGAAGTGCAGGGGATCGTCTCCTATGGCGGAGACAAGGTCTTCGTGGTCGGTTCGGGTGAAGAGGTCAAAAAACTGCCCAAGATGAACAAGATCGGCGTGGTGGCCCAGACCACCCAGTCGTTTGAAAACCTGAAAAACGTGGTTTCGGAGTGCCTGCTGCGCGGCGGCGAGATCCGTGTCTTCAACACCATCTGTGACGCAACCGCGGTCAGGCAGGAAGAGGCCAAGGAGTTGGCCGACCAGGTGGACTGCATGCTGGTGGTGGGGGGCTACAACAGCGCCAACACGAGGCGGTTGGCGGAAGTCTGCGCCGAATTGCAGCCGCGCACCCATCATATTGAAACCGCTTCCGAAATAAATGCGGAGTGGTTCGTAGGTGTCGAAAGGGTGGGGGTGACCGCCGGCGCTTCGACACCCAAGTGGATAATTGATGAAGTTATGGACAAAATTGAGGAATTGAATAAAAGCAATTGAAATTTACCGCTCATATTGCTACATTACATAGCTTCATAATCGGAGAAGAACGATAAACGTCCAGGGGGTATGGTGTAATGGTTGATTTCAAAAGGCTTGATGCTGCCGAAAGTGAACATGAGGATCTCGACAGCGATCAGCAGAGCAGTGAGTTTGCAGCGCTCTACACAGAAAGTCTTAAAGAACGTCCCGAACGGGATAAAATCATAGAAGGAACCGTCGTGCGGGTTGACCAGGACACTGTTCTTGTTGATATCGGATTGAAGTCGGAAGGCCATGTGCCCGCCGCTGAATTCCGTGATGCCAATGGTGAGATGGCCGTTCAGATCGGCGACGTAATCCGGGTGCTTATGACCCGCGAAGACGGCAAAAAGGGTTATGTTCTTTCCAAGAAGAAAGCCGATTACCTGGCTGCATGGGACAAGATCGGCGACGCCGGCCAGGAAGGCGGCATCATCGAGGGCACCATCACCGGCAAGGTCAACGGCGGCTTTACCGTCGATATCGGAGTCCAGGCATTCTTGCCCTCTTCACAGGTTGACATCCGTCCCTCATCGGACACTGACAGCTACATCGGCCTGAAAGGCCGCTTCAAGGTGATCAAGATCAACCAGCGCCGCGACAACATCGTACTTTCGCGCCGCGCCGTGCTGGAAGAAGAGCGCGCCTCGATCCGCGACGTTACGCTGGAGAAACTCGAGGAAGGCCAGATCGTCGAAGGGATAATCAAAAATGTTACCGATTACGGCGCATTCGTTGATCTGGGCGGCGTTGACGGACTGCTGCACGTATCCGACCTCTCCTGGGGCCGGGTCGGCAAGCCGGCTGACGTGCTCAAGCCGGGTCAGCAGATCACAGCCAAAATCCTCAAATTCGACCGCGCCAAGGGCAAGATCTCGCTGGGCGTCAAGCAGACCCTGGCCGATCCATGGCTGGATGTACCCAACAAGTTCCCCGTCGGAAACCGTGTCAGCGGCCGCGTGGTAAGCCTGATGGAGTACGGCGCGTTTGTCGAGCTGGAAGCCGGAATCGAAGGCCTGATCCATGTTTCCGAAATGTCCTGGACCAAGCGCGTTCGCCGTGCCGCCGACATCCTCAATGTGGGTGACGAGGTTGAAACCGTGATTCTGGGCATCGACATGCCCAACCGCAAGATTTCCCTGGGGCTCAAGCAGGTTTCCGATAACCCCTGGACGACAATTGCCGACAAATATCCCGCCGGCACCAAGATCGAGGGACAGATCAAGAACATGACCGACTTCGGCATGTTTATCGGTATCGAAGACGGCATCGACGGACTGGTTCATGTCTCCGACATGTCCTGGACCAAGCGCATCAAGCACCCCGGCGACGTATATGAGAAGGGTCAGCTGGTCCAGGCCGTGGTCCTGAAGGTTGACGTCGAGAACGAGCGTCTTTCCCTGGGCATCAAGCAGCTTGAGCCCGATCCATGGAGCCTGGCACCGGGCAAATATCGCAACGGTACAGTCGTAACCGGCAAGGTCACCTCACTGACCGATTTCGGCGTGTTCGTGGAGCTGGAAGAGGGCATCGAAGGCCTGATCCACGTTTCCGAGCTGTCGCGTGAAAAAGTCGCCTCGGCCAAGGAATTTGCGGCAATCGGCGACAACCTGGAAGCGGTCGTGCTGAGCTGTGATCCCAAGGAGCGCAGAATTTCGCTATCGATCAAATCCGTGCATGCTGCGGCCGAAAAAGCCGAGTTCGAGCAGTACATGGGATCACAGGGAGAATCAACTTCCACCTTTGGAGATCTGCTGAAACAGGGTCTTAACAATCGAAATAATTAATTGGGTAAATTGCAGGAGGGATTATGACCAAGAGTGAACTTATTGAAAGAGTTGTCCAGACTCACGGCATGCTGAACATGAAGGTTTCCGAGATAGTGGTTAACACTGTTTTCGATTCCATTGAGGAAGCGCTCAAGTCCGGCGACAAAGTTGAAATTCGCGGATTCGGCAGTTTCACGATCCGCGAGAGACTTGGCCGTGAAGCTCGCAATCCGAAGAGCGGGGAGGTCGTGCGGATTCCATCCAAGAAGACACCGTTCTTCAAGACCGGCAAAGACCTCAAGGAACGGGTCAACTGCTGATTAACTGTCTGCCGGTAATTGCGCCCGAATGGTGGAACTGGTAGACACAAGGGACTTAAAATCCCTCGGCCGAAAGGCTGTGCCGGTTCGATTCCGGCTTCGGGCACCACCAGTTAGTCCAATACAGTATGATACAGTCCAAAAGGCCCTGAGAAATCAGGGCTTTTTCTTTGTCTGTTGTCTTATGTCGTCCGGTTTGGTATGCTTGAATCCGATGATTATGGGGGCTGTTGATTGAGGTTAAAGCCCCCATAGTGAATGTGAGGCCCCTAAAAGGAGGTTGAACCATGCCAAAGCGCATTATGCCGCTTACCAATACGCAGATTGATAAGGCAAAACCGCAGGCTAAGGAAACCAAGATGTTTGATGGTGGAGGCTTGTATCTGCTGATTACGCCTACCGGCGGAAAGCTCTGGTATCTAAAATTCCGATACGCCGGGAAGGAAGGTAAACTATCGTTCGGTACTTACCCTGCAATCAGTCTGGCAGATGCCAGGCAGCGCAGGGAGGAAGCAAAAAAACTTATTGCTAATGGTGTTGACCCACGAAATGTAAAGAAGGCTCAGAAGGCAGCACAAGGCGAGCAGAGCGCTAACACATTCGAGGTCATTGAAGAGTAGTGGCACAACAAGTTTGCTCATACATGGGTTGAAAGCCATGCACAGCACAAACTTGAACGGCTCGAAAAGACTGTCTTTCCTTGGATCGGAAAGCGGCCAATCAAGGAAATAACTGCACCGGATGTTCTGGACGTGTTGCGTCGAATGGAATCAAGGGGGATTCTTGACACTGCTCACCGTGTACGCTTTGAATGTGGCGCTATATTCCGTTATGCCATTGCCACAGGTCGGGCTGAGCGTGACCCTGTGGCAGACCTGAAAGGCGCATTACCACCAGTTAAAAATGGCCACTATGCTGCACCAACAGATCCGAAAGCTGTAGCGCCGCTCCTGAGAGCTATTGACGAGTATCAGGGGTCTTTCGTGGTCAAGTGTGCTATGCAACTTGCTCCGTTATTGTTTGTACGACCTGGTGAACTAAGAGCGGCAAAGTGGTCAGAGATTGATTTTGAGTCTGCTGAGTGGAGTGTACCGGCAGAGACGATGAAAATGAAGGTTGCTCACCTTGTGCCATTAAGCACGCAAGCACTTAAAGTGCTCAATGAGCTCAAACCGCTAACTGGTCATAGTGAGTATGTATTTCCGTGCCATCGTTCACCACTACGCTGTTTGTCTGAAAATGCTGTAAATGCTGGATTACGTCGAATGGGTTTTGAAAAGTCTGAGATTACTGGTCACGGATTTCGAGCAATGGCTAGAACTATCCTGGATGAAGTATTGCAAGTCCGTCCTGATTATATTGAGCATCAACTTGCCCATGCTGTAAAAGACCCGAACGGCAGAGCGTACAACCGGACGACTCATCTTGCTGAACGTAAAAAAATGATGCAGGCTTGGGCGGATTATCTGGACGGATTGAAAGGAGGGGCCAAGTAGATACCATATGCGTGTGCGGCATAAATGACAATTTATTACTGGTATTGGGAAACTGGATTCAGAGGTCAAGGTCTCACAGATCAATTTACTCGTTTTGGAGCCAATTCTATTAATTAAGAGGGTTTCTGATGGCTATTTAGGTCTGCCTTTGTTATTAATAATTTTGAAATTTCTATTGCCATGTAAGCATTAAGCCCATTATTACTCGTATATATCAGTGCTTACACTACCGAAAATGAGTTCACTGTTATGAGTAACGAAGCCGATACCTGTCGAAAATTTGTGCTGCCAAGGCTGGTTGATGCCGGTTGGGACAACGAACCCCACAGGATCAACGAACAGATAACCTTTACCGATGGCCGCATCGTTCTGGCGGGTAACAAGGTTAGGCGTCGTCCCCAGAAACGGGCCGACTACCTGCTTCGCTATACCCGTGATTATCTGATTGCCGTTGTCGAGGCCAAGCCCGATTACCAGTCAGCCGGGGATGGTTTGCAGCAGGCCAAGGAATACGCCGAGATTCTGGGTATCAAGTTTGCCTATGCCACCAACGGCATCGAGATTATTGAGTTCGATTACCTGACCGGCCAGGAGCGGGTATTGACTGAGTTCCCGCCACCTGAGGAACTTTGGCAGCGCCTGCAAAGCTCTCAGGTATTTTCCCCCGATTCCGCGCAACGCATTCTCTCACCGTATTACCACCACAGCGGCAAGAGCCCCCGCTACTATCAGGAAATCGCCATCAACCGGGTCGTGCAGTCAGTTCTGCAGAACAAGAAAAGAATCCTGCTGACCATGGCCACCGGCACCGGCAAAACCGTGGTCGCCTTCCAGATCTGCTGGAAACTCTGGAGCGCCCGCTGGAATGCCACAGGCGAGCACCGTCGTCCCAAGATTCTGTACCTTGCCGACCGCAATATCCTGGTTGATGATCCCAAGGACAAGATATTTGCCCCCTTCGCCGACGCCCGCTGGAAGATCGAGAACGGTGAAGCCAACAAAAGCCGCGAGATGTACTTCGCCATCTACCAATCGCTGGCCAAGGACGAACGGCGACCGGGGCTCTACAAGGAGTACAGGCCGGACTTCTTCGACCTGATCATCGTTGATGAATGCCATCGGGGAAGCGCCCGCGACAGCAGCAACTGGCGGGAGATCCTGGAGTATTTCACCCCGGCGTTTCAGTTGGGGATGACCGCCACACCGCTCAGGGAGGACAACCGGGATACCTACCTCTACTTCGGCAATCCCATCTACCAGTACAGCTTGCGGCAGGGAATCGACGACGGTTTCCTGGCCCCCTACCGGGTCCATCGCATTATCACTGACTTCGATGCCGCCGGGTGGCGTCCAAGCAAGGGAGAGCTGGACCGCTATGGCCGGGAGATTCCGGATGAGGAGTACCAGACCAAAGATTTTGAGCGGGTTGTCGCTTTGAAGGCCCGTACGGAAGCAATTGCCTGTCACTTGAGCGACTTTCTTAAAAAGACCGACCGGTTTGCCAAGACTATCGTATTTTGCGTGGACCAGGATCATGCCGACGAGATGCGACGGGCACTCACCAACCTTAACCAGGACTTGGTAAGCCAGTATCCGGATTACGTCTGCCGGGTGACTTCGAATGAAGGCGACATAGGTCGTGGGCATCTTGGCAGGTTTCAGGAACTGGAGACCGAGACCCCGACCATCCTTACCACCTCGCAGATGCTGACCACCGGAGTCGATGCTCCTACCTGTAAAAATGTCGTCCTGGCCCGCGTGGTTGGCTCCATGTCCGAGTTCAAACAGATTATTGGCCGTGGCACCCGTGTCAGGGATGATTACGGCAAGCTCTGGTTCAGCATCCTCGATTATACCGGCAGTGCCACAAGGCTCTTTGCCGATAGTGATTTCGACGGAGATCCTGCCCTGGTCAGCGAAGAGAAGATCGATAATGCCGGCGCCACCTACGAGACGACCATCATCGAGGAAGCTCCCATTGTGGAAGATGGCGGCGTTCAGGATGACTACGGCCCGGCGGCAGTGGTCATTGATGACGGCGCAAAAGAACCCCGCAAATACTTTGTCGATGGCGGACAGGTTGCGATTGCCGCCCATCTGGTTTATGAGCTGGACCCGGACGGCAAACAGTTGCGGGTCGTCAAGTACAGCGATTATGCCGCCGACAAGATACGCACTCTTTTCCCCGGCGCAATAAGGATGCGCGAACAGTGGGCCAACCCCAAGGAACGAGCCGAGGTGATCCGCCAGCTTGAGGAGCGTGGGATCAGTTTCAACGAACTAGCCGAATCAGTCGGCCAACCGGAAGCCGACCCTTTTGATCTCCTCTGTCATCTTGCCTTCAATGCTCCTCTACGGACACGGCGTGAGCGGGCAGAACGGCTGAAGCATGACCGGAAGGATTTTTTCGATCACTTCAGCCCCGAGGCCAGGGCCATCCTTGATGAGCTGCTGGAGAAGTACGCCCAGCATGGCACCGCACAATTTGTAGTGCCGGACATTTTGAAAGTGCCGCCAATATCTGAGCGCGGGAATGTGATTGAGATTGCCGGGTACTTTGGCGGGGCAGAAAAGCTTCGGGAAGCGGTGAATGAACTGCAGACACTGCTCTATGCGGGATTTTAAGTTTGGGATATTGATTTATTATTGATCAATAAGTGGTTCCATAGGGTGATTCGGTAAAATCAACCGTTGTCATCTCTGCAATATATTATGAGGTTTCCTTGCTACTGGATTGAGATAAATGGGTGTTGAACAATGCGAAATACTTTAAAGTTCACAGAATAAATATTACGTTTGGACAGATCACCTGTTCTTGCGCGCACGTGTGAACTGCTCAACAAGAGTTGAACCTTTAATAAGAAATGGAGTCCCATATGACCATGTGGAGTTGGCTAATCACTCTATATATTATTATTTCCGGCGTTACTTTTCTTCCTACAGCAAAGGCTCTTCTTACGGGAGTGAAGCTGAACGAAGGTGGAGCATCATTCGAGAAATCAAGCTTCACACCAGAGGGCAAGGAACGACTGACAAACCATTTTTCACGATTACAGGGTACATTAGCCTTCTGGAAGAAGGAGGCCATACAGAACCAACGATTTCACTATTACTGCCTGTGGTGGACCATCACTTCTTCAACCTTGATGCCTTTTCTCACGCAAGCAATTGACGAGAAAGACGCCGCATCAAAGTGGCTACTTACAGTGATCTCGGCACATATCGCTCTCGTTCTCGCCTTTCACCGTGGCCTAAAAGTAGGTGAACGATTCAAGGCGTTTAGACACGGTGAATCTGAATACTACGATTTGTACCGCCGCTTTTTGGATCGACCGGACACATTTGGCGCGGATGAAAATGCTCAAATTGCAAAATATTTTGAGGAAACTGAGATCATTCGAAAGTTTGTCAGAAATGCCGAAACAGATAGCCAGCCTAATCTTGATGATACAAAAGAACAAATCAATAAGTCGCAGCGAAAAGTTTAACATTTCTGACTCTTGGAGGACAGATCAATGAGAAGAACTTTTTTTTCGTTTCACTATGTACCCGACGTCTGGCGTGCCTGGAATGTTCGCAATAGCTGGGTAGTCAAGCCTGAGGATCAGGTCAGCAGTGGTTTTTTTGATAGTAGCGTATTCGAAGCTTCCAAAAAGGAAAGTGATGACTCTCTCAAGGCTTTCCTCCGGGAAGGGGTAAAAAATACTTCTGTGACTTGTGTACTCACGGGTACTGACACTTGGAGTCGGCGCTGGGTCAGATACGAAATTGCCCGCAGCCTAATCAAGGGTAACGGCTTATTGACAGTCTATATACATGGCGTAAAGAACAAGGATGGAGTAATCGCTGTTAAAGGTGCTGACCCACTGGCGCAGATGGGTGTATATAGAGCCGAAAAGGGAATTTACCTTGCCGAGTGGAATGGCGGCAAATGGATTAAATACGACGACTACACACTCGCCATTCCAGAGAGCGACCTATGGTTCACCGCCCCAAATGACAACAATGTCGTACAACTATCCAATCACTGTATGAGCTATGATTTTACGGCTCAGAATGGACGCCAGAACATCGGCGGGTGGATCGAGACATCCGCTGGGCTCGCGGGACGGTGAGGCGAAACAAATGACATCAGGACAATATCAGATACTTATGCTCGGCTCGAATGAGGGGCATCGTAGCCAGTTGCAAAATCTACTCACAACAAGGGTAGTCGAAGTCGGACTAGAACTAACGGCCATACGTTTCATCAGCGAGGATGAGGCTCCTAGCAGGGATCCGCGTTCGCCGCTCGTTGCGGTTTTCTTCGGATCTTCTGCATATACGGCTGACACTCCACTCGTCGATGAATTGATCAAGGAATCGGTCATGGTCGTGCCTCTAGTATCGTCGCTTGAACAGGTCCATACGGAGATCCCACC
>Ga0209417_1003796_pt1 | contig 19346 bp, 16 predicted proteins | sample RifGroF2_FD_184002 | JGI IMG/M metagenome (GOLD analysis project Ga0209417, IMG submission 184002) | Groundwater microbial communities from Rifle, Colorado, USA - Groundwater F2 (SPAdes) (version 2) | ecosystem: Environmental > Aquatic > Deep subsurface > Groundwater | place: Rifle, Colorado... | reverse complement strand
AGAAATTTTCCACGTCTTCAATCGTGCCGATAGAGGTATCTACCTGTTCCGTCATAAATGCCCCGGCCAAACCCAGCATCGCGCCGACAATTACCCCAAAAAGATAATTCAAAGGCTTATTCGGGCTAATCGGAGAGCTGGGCGGGATAGCCCGGTCAACCAAGCTTACATCTTCGGTTTTTTCCGCCTCAGAAATACGGGCGGCCTCAAGCTTGCCTTTCAGATCAAGGTATAGCTTAGAATTTATTTCCACCTCCCGGCTTAAGCGGCTGAAATCCAATTCCTTTCGCGGCATTTTTTTAAGCCGTTCTTTTGTCTCCTCTATCTGCTGATCGACGCTCCTGACGTCCGGATGCAGTTCGGTATAGAGTTGAAGCAGGCCCTGGCGCCTGGCATCCAACTCCGCGAGCCTGCCCTGCAAAGGCACGGCTATGCCTGAGGGAGTTTCTATTTCATTAAATCTGGCTAGTTCATCTTCTGATGCCCTCAACTTAAAGCTTACCTCGGTCAACTGTCTTTCAATAAACTCCCTGACGCCGCGGCTTTCCTTGGTTTTTTCCTTTAAATTCTCAGTAATATAAGACTCCGCTACCTTATTAGCTATATCAGCCGCCATCTGAGGCTCGGGATAAGTTACTATTATCTGCAATATATTAGTATCGCTAACCACCTCTATCGAAACCGCCCCCTGAATTTCCTCAGCTTTACTCATAATATCTGCCGCTGAGGCGTTTTCTCCGGCCAGGCCCAGACCCATAACCACCTTCTCCATGACCGGCAAACTGGCGATTATCATCTTCTGGGTCTCTAAGGGATCACCTCTCTCTACATGAACCAATTCAGTCAACAAACTTCCCAAGGGCCGGCGCTCTATCCACTGCACCGACGCGCTGGCCTGGTAAACCGGGCTTTGCATGTTGGCGTAGATAACGGAAAAGATAGAAACAGAAAGAAATATCGCTATCAGCACCTCCCGGCGCTTACGGATAATCTGCCAGTAATCCCTTAGATTTAATTCGTATTGTGCCATAATTTTAATTCACTCGTGTCCAAATAAGCCGTTATCCATCGGCGAGAAATTAATTTCGAGATATCAAAACTGTCATGCCCGCCCCCGCTTCCGCGAGGGCAGGCTGTGGCGGGCATCCAGGTTTTTCTATCGTCGTGGATTCCCGCCTAAAGATTGCGGGAATGTTAACGACTAATTTGGACAGCAATGATTTTAATTATATCCTAAATCCGTAAGTATTACAACTATTTCATAACAATAAAGTTACAATAGCTTTTGTGTCATTGCGAGGTCGCCGAAGGCGACCGTGGCAATCTTTCTTCCGACGATGTATGAATTAAAGATTGCTTCCCGCCACGCTTCGCTCGCGGCTTCGGCTCACTCGCTCGTAATGACACGTATTTTACTATTATGATACAGCCTGAATAACCATAAAATTCCCATCCTGGGTTTAGGAATTTTTGTTTAGGACATGACGGCTTCATAAACCCTGGCTATCTCTTTGGCCATTTTTTCTTTAGTAAATTCATCCCCCACTCTTTTCCTCGCGTATTCGCCGTATTTATCGCGCAATTCCTTTGAGGCTAAGAGTAAATTAACCGCCTCCTTCAAAGAATCGCTGTCTTTGGGAGAAACCACAAGCCCGGTTTTCTGATGTAAATTGGTAAAGGTTACCCCGGTGGGCAAATCAGTGCTGACTACCGGCTTGGCAAAGCTATGCGCCTCCAAGATAACCAACCCAAAACTCTCACTTTTGGCGCAGGAAGGAAGCACAAATAAATCGCAGGCCTGATAGTAAACGGGAAGCTCTTCATCGGAAACCTCGCCCAACCAAATAATCTTGTCCTGAACCTCTAAAGCTTTTGCCAGAGCCTTTAATTGACGTCCCTCTGGCCCGGCGCCTATAATCATCAACTCCGCCTCAATGTCCTTCATCGCCTGAATGAGATATTTCAAGCCCTTATAGTACACCAGCCTGCCCACAAACAAGACAATCGGCCGCTTAAGCTTTTCTCTTATTTTTTCAGCCTCATATTTTATTTCCGGAGCTGCTTTAAATCTATCCGCGTCAATACCGTGCGGCACGACATAACATTTATGGCGGAACATCCTTAAAATTTCCGAACTATTTATCAGATTATCCGAAGTAACCACTATTGCCTGAGCCCGGGAGAGCAACGCGGTCACCATCGGTTTCAAGAAAACCATTAAGGCCCTTTGCCGGATTATATCATTATGATAAGAAACTACCAGCTTACCCGAAGGCGAGACAATTAGATAAAAGATCATAGCCAGGGGATTAGGTAGATGAATATGCACTATATCGCTCGATGAGCGCCTCAGCCAGGAAAAAAGGCCCAAGGTCAGCGGCTGAGAGAATATCTTCCCCAGGCTCCCCAGGCGCACAACCGTAACATTAATCAGGCGCTCCACTCTGGTTTTAGACTCGGTATTGGCCGCCAATACCTGGAATTGAAACCTGTCCTTTAGCCCATCAACCAGGGTATACAGGCTATTCTCAAAGCCGCCCTTATACGGCGGATAATATTTCCCTATTTGCAGAACCTTAATTCTGTTCATCGGCCTGAAATCTTAAGCACTTCCATATCTGATAAAAATACCTTGTTCTTTTCCCGATTCCGTTTTTGCCAAAAAGGCGGCCATCTCCTAATAGAGTATAGCAAACCTACGGCAAAATACAACCGGCCGCCCAGAGCTGTTAATAAAAATAAAACCGGCAGGAAGATAAAATGCTTAATTAATAATTTCATATTATGAATATTCTTAATGATAAATAAAGAATAATTCTCTCCGCTCAGTCTGTCAATGCCTCTTTGGCCGTATTTTTTGATATTAGTGGCGTGGACCTTATGGTAAACTACGCTTTGGGGTTCGTAGATAGTCTTCCAGCCCCGTCTCCAAGCCCGAAAACATAAATCCAAATCCTCCCAATAAACTTCATAATCCTCATCAAAACCGCCGAGCTTAATAAATTTATCCTTATCCAAAGCCATTCCTCCGGCAGAGACGTATAAACTATTTACCGCGGAGTCAGAATCGCCGATTACCCGCCTGAAGAAACCCCATCTAAAATCACCGCTTGCCCGGCCGAAATTCAAGGTTTTTCTGTCCCAGAAAAGCATCTTCGCTCCCACCGCGAAAACATCCTTGTCCTCACAAAAATGCCTTACTATCGGATCAATAAAATTCTTCTCCACAATCACATCGTTATTCAAAGAGATAACCACCTCTCCCTTAGCCGCGCCAATCCCCTTATTCATCGCCTTGGTGAAAGAAAAATTATCCCCCAATGACAATATCTTCACCGACAGAAAATTCTCCATGATATACCCCACGCTCCCGTCTGAGCTTCCATTATCTATAAGCAGGACCTCACACTCATCGCCGTAAGCCCCAGCTGCTCGAATTACCGAAGGCAGACAGTCTTTTAATAAACCCAGTCCATTCCAACTTAAGATAACTATACTAATTAACATTAACGAATCCGGCAATTTTCGTAGCGAATGTCGATTTTAGCCAAAGCAGCTTTCGGATTTTCGGGAATCCCGATGTCCCCGCTGCAAGCGGGGACATCGGGACGGCGAGGATGTTTGAGCCCCGACGAGGCCGTCGGGGCGAGTTCCGCAGCCGCCGAAAATACGAAAGACCTTTGGCGGCCACGCCGCAGGCGGGGCAAAATCGACTTGAGCGAGAAAAATAGCCGAATTTATTAATGCCCCAACAACTCCTCCCACACCCCAATCATCTGCCTTGCCGCCTTTTCCCAGCTAAACTCCTTAGAACGGATAAAGCTCTTTTCAGCCAAGGCATTTCTCAAGTCTTCGTTAGAAAGCAGGCTATCCATCGCCGCGGTTATCTCCTCAAGGTTATATGGGTCAACCAAAATCCCGCAGTCGCCGGCTATCTCCGCCATTGAGGTATTCCCGGAGGCAATCACCGGCCTGGCGCAGGCCATTGCCTCAATCACCGGCAGGCCAAAGCCTTCATAAAAAGACGCAGAGACTACCGCCTCGGCCATATTATAAAGTCCGACCAAATCTTCCTGAGGCAGATATCCTAAAATAAAAACATTTCTTTCCAGGCCCAATTCTTGAATAAGCCGCTGGATAAACTCAAAATAACCTGGGTCATTCTTCACCCCTGCCAACGCTAGGGCCGCGCCCTTATCTTTTATCCGGGAAAAAGCCTTAATCAAGCCGTCTATATTCTTATGATAATCTATCGCCCCGGCATACAGCAGGAACCTTCCTTCAATCCCGTATTTTTTCCTTAAACGCGAGAATGCATCCTTATCCTTAATCGGCCGGAAGGCCTCTTCTGCCGCCTCATAAATCACCCGGATCCTCTCTTCTCTGGTCCCGGTTAACTCCATTATCTTGCGCTTGGTGTAATACGAGACCGCGATTATCCTGTCTGCCCTATACAGGGTCTTATCCTTAAGATAAAAATAGAGCCGGCGAAGAGCCCCGCTTCTTTTTCTGTATAAAGGATATTCAATGTTTATAAAATCATGCACGGTAATCGTTTTTTTTACCCGCCCCAACACCGGCACGATATATTCCGGCGAATAAAAGACATCCAGCCTTTCTTTCTTGGCCGCGTAAGGGAACAAGGCCTGCCCGCTAAGCCAGACAAAACGCTTTTTACGCCAGGTGAGCCGGCTGACCATTACTTTCTTCCCCGCCAATTCCTTACATAAATCCGGCAAAGGCTGGTTGCGAAAGGCAAAGAATACATATTCACTCTCCTCATCCACCGAAAGCAGGGCTTGAATCAAAGAACGGGTATAGGTGCCTATGCCGCGCAATTGGCTGTCGTTTTGCAAAGACCGGATATCAATCCCGACGCGCATAAGATTCCTCATATTGCCGCAGGACCTCTTTTACCGGGCCGATAGTTTTTATTTTTCCCTTATCCATAAGAGCCGCCCGGTCAGAAAGCCTTTCTATTTCTTCCAGGTTGTGCGAAACCAAAATAAAGGATGTCCCTTCCTTTTTCATCTCCTCAATCATTGCAAAACACTTTTGCCTAAAAGATAGATCCCCCACCGCCAAAGACTCATCAATCAGCAAGATATCCGGCTCAATGTTCACCATAAAGGCAAACCCCAGACGCAGGCGCATCCCGAAAGAATACTGCCGCAAAGGCACATCCAAGAAATCCCTTAATTCCGAAAATTCGGCGATGGCCGGGATCTTAGCCTTCATCTGCCGGCGGGAGAGCCCAAAAATCGCCCCGTGCAGATAGAGATTCTCTATTCCCGTAAACTCCAGCAGAAAACCCGACCCTAATTCCAGAGAGGCCGCCAGCCTGCCTTTAAAATAAACCCTTCCGGAGTCGGGGAAATAGATATTGGCCAACACCCGCAAGAGGGTAGTCTTACCCGAACCATTAGGCCCGATCAAACCCAGGGCCTCACCTTTGCGCAAGGAAAGGCTCACTCCTTTCAAAGCCCAAAGCTCCTGATAAAGCCCTCCGCGATGGAAAAAGTTATAAACTATCTTCTGTAGGGTCAAAGGCGGCTGGTGAAAGATGCGGAATTTCTTGCTGATATCCTCGGCCTTGAGTATTTCCATAGCTTTGCCTACAATCTCTCCGGGATGTATCTTCTCATCTTATTAAAGGCCCAGAAACAAAAGATAAAAATAACCCCCGACTCAAAACAGGCCAGCCCCAGCCGGGATATATCCGGAGCCGTATTAAAGAAAAACACCCCGGTAAATCCGTCAATAATCACCGCTAGCGGATTAAGCAGATAGACAGGATGCCATTGCCGGGGGACCAATTCCATGGTATACACCACCGGAACAAGGTAAAAAAACAGCCGCAGAGAGAAATTCAAGATAAAATTAAAATCCCTGAAGAGCGCGAACAGCCCGGCAAAAAGAACAGACAAAGCGCCGACTAAGATAAACTCTATAAAAATAATTAAAGGCATATAAATCCATAGCGCCCCTTGCGGCCATCTTCCCAAAAAGACCCAAAAAACTAATAGCACCGCCAGGTCTATCAGGAAGTTAACAAAATTAACCGCGCTTACCGCCAAAGGCACTATCTCCAGCGGGAAACGCACATTCTTAACAAAAGAACTGTCTTCCACAATTGAAACCACACTATTAGTCAACGCGGAATTAAAAAAATTCCAAGGAAAGATAGCGCAGAGCAGATACAAGGGATAATCCTTAATCCCAATCTTCAAGATCGCCGTGAAGACAAAGGAAAATATCAGGACATTAAGTAAAGGGTTTAAGAGCGACCAGAGAATCCCCAGAAAGGAATTCTTATACTTGGCCTTAAAGCCCCGGACTACCAGCGCCCAGAGCAGGGCGCGGTAACGAAAGATGTTTTTTGCCTGGATAATCATATCGAAAAAAGTATCCGGCGCAGGGCAAAAACGATTTTCGCCGGGAATAAAAATATCCTGCCCTTAATGATATAGCGGCCATCCCTGGCCTCCAGCTGATTCCAGGCTGTTAGACGATTGATCCGGCTTAGGACCATATCCTCCCCGTCTATGGATCGTATCAGCTCTTCTTTTGCCATTCCCTGGCGGCCTATTTTACACAGGATTTGGATCCTGCGGGCGGAGCGGCTCATATTAAAGATATGAAAATAGATATACGCGGCCAGGCTATAAATCAAAAATAAATACGCCCCCGGCCAAGACATTTTCCTGATAAACGCTCCCAGGACAACCAATCCAAAAAGAAAACTGATGATAAGGCAAGCGCCTAAACAACGGCGGAAATGCCGGAAAAATCCGGCCACTAACCTCCCGGGCAAAGACAAGACCAGCTTATCTTTTTTAAAACAGAGCAATTTTTCTTCTATAAGGTTGTCCACACAGAAACCTATGGATTCATTTACGGCTAAGACACGGTAAATATCCTCCAGCCTCAAACCATCCGGCATTGCCGCTTGGACATCCCGGATGACCTTTAACGACGGGCTGGGAGCCTGGACAGCCGGATAAGAGAGGATGTAGGCCCCGGAGAACAAAAGATGCAAAAACCCGGCCAGCCCCAAAGACTGCTTATCGGCAAATAGGCAAAACAAGATAACATAGATAAATGCCGGAAAAACCAGGAAAATCCCGGCCAACCAGACCAACTGCCTCTTTGGCCGCTCCCGGCGCCAGACAAAGATATGGATTAAGAATGACACGCCAAATCCCGCTATGCCTAAGAAAAAAGAGAAAAAAGGAGTCAGAGTCATTTTTTATACTTTTTCCTTATCTCCACCGAAGTATGGCCGGGTTCCTGGAAACGATTAGTCTTTATCTTTACATCGCAAGGGTTGCAATAGCCGAAGCTATCACAGCTGCGGTAACCGTCCAGGACGACAAAGTCAGCTTCCAGGATATTGCCGAGCGGGTTTAGCCCGGCATAGGCATCGCGATGACAGCGGTAAACATCACCGCCAGGGCCAATAATCAACTCGCTGGAGCGGCAATCCACCTCCCGAGCCTCTTCTTTAAAACAAGCCTCCTCGTATTTATATGTCCCGTAAAGCCTTTCTTGGTAGCGGCCCAGAAACTCTTTGGTCCTAAAGTCAATCCCGGCATCTAAAGCCAGGGCCTTGGCCTCGCGGATTATCCGGCGGCTTTGCGGATGCTCCACTGCCCAGATACCGATGCTAAAACCAGCGCGCAAGAGCCTCAAAGACTTCTCCAATGTTTCCCAAAAGTCCATTACTTCAGGATGAAAACTTACCCTTATAGAGGCATAACGGGCGTCCCTTCTTAACCGGGCAGGGTTGACCTTACTGATAAATTCATCCGGGTCAAACTGGAGATTAGTCAATATGTCTATCGCCAGCTCCGGCTTGAGGTTGTTCAGGATATAAATAAAATCCTGATGCAGGCTGGGCTCGCCTCCCTGCAGGGTAACCGGCAGACCAGAACGGCTGTTAATTCGGTTTAACCCCCGCGCCCACTCCTCTCCGGAAAGACATTTGGAGGGAATAGAGGACTCCCCAAAACGATTCAGGCAATAGCTGCAGCGGTAATTACAATCCAGGGTGAGAAAAACCCCGATATAGTTGTAATCCGGCGGCAGGTTGATTTCTCTCATCTTTTAGACAAAATTTATATGCCGCGGCAAAGGCCCCTCCGGCACTAAAGCCGGACAATTCCTGCCTTGCTTTAAATCCCATAAAAATTCATTCACCTTATCCTGCAGGCAGAGCTTCCCGCACATAGTTTGGGGGTCAAACCTGTCCGAGGTCAATAAACCCAAGACCTCCCAATAGCGGTCACTGTTATAAATCTCTTTAAAAGGCCTTTCCGCTATATTCCCAATATGATATTTGCGGTATTTTTCGTTAAACAACATTCCGCAGGGAGCCACTAACCCTGACCCGGATATCTGCAAAATGAAGGCCGGGCCGTAACATCGCGAATAGGCTCGCAGGCCCCGGCTTAAAATCTTAGACCACTTCACCCGCACCTGATAATCGCCTGTTGAATACCCTTCAGCTTCACGGAGAACATCCTCCAGAGGAACATACTGACTATAATCCACTCCGATACTACCTATCTCGTCATCACTGCAATGCTTAATTACCGCGTAATCCACCCCCAGCTCTCTCCCCAGCCGGGCAAAAGGCAGGATCTGGTCTGAAAACCGCGGGAGAAGCACCATCTGCAGGCCCAAGGTAACCAAAAGATTATTTTCCCTTTTTATCCGCGCGCATTTTCTTATTTTCTCAATCACCTTGTGAAAACAGCTCTCCGGACAGCCCATTATCAGGCTATAGCTTAACGGCTCTGCCGCCGAGATATTAAATCTTAGATAAGTCAGGCCGGTGAGCATTTCCTCAAGCCCATCCTCGTCCAAAAGGTATCCGTTCGTGCCTAAGGCCATATCCAGGCCGTTTTGTTTTCCTCTTGCTACGGCCTCGCGCAAATACGGACTCAAGGTGCTTTCGCCATCCCCTACAAAGCTCACCCCCTTCACCCCGATATGGCTGGCGTCATCCAAGAAACGAAAGATCGCATCCTTAGTCAAGCGCCTTTCCTCATTAGCCTGAAGCCTGCCGTAACAGTAGACGCAGTTATAAGAACAGCTCCGGCTAAGGGCCATATCCACGGTAATGGGGGCAATCCTCTCTCCCCTCATCCAGGCCTCCAGGCGCTCCTTATGCCAGGCCAATTTATGGCCGTCAAGAATCAGCTCTTGCATAGGTAAACCTCACCCGCCAGGCGCAGATAAGACCTAAAGACATCCCAAAGCGACGCTAAAGATATGGATTTCCCCCGGCCAAACCCTCTCTTCTTAATCGTATAAGGCGCCTCGGCAAAAGAATAACCTTTCCTGACCGCCTTGATTAAGATCTCGGTCTGATAAAAGAAACCTTTACTTTTACAAGACATTCCCCCCAGGACCTTTTTTCTATAAAGCACCGTGCCGTTGGTATAATTAAAGCTGGTGAAAAAGGTGAGATTTATTATCGCGGTATAAAGACCGGAAAGCAGATTACGCAAAGGGCCCCGGCAGGACCTGTTTTTAAGAAAAGGAACTACCATATCCACATATTCCAATAACCGGAAATAACGCAGTATCTCATTAGGATTATTCTCATTATCCCCGGGAATCATCACTACTGCCTCTGCCCGGCTTAATCCTGCCCCTTCACGGAAAGACGCGCCTATGCCCTGGGTGGATTTGTGGGATATCAATTTAAGACGCGGTTCAGCCAGAGCCCTTTGCCTGGCCAGCTCCGGGGTGCGGTCTGTGCTTGCGTCATCCACCACTATAATCTCGCCGTTAATCTCATAAGCGGAGAACGCCTCTAATACACTGTCTATAGCCGCGCAGATATTCTCCTGCTCATTCAGCGCCGGCATAATCACGCTGACAGACATTTTTTCCGAGGCCGTAGTCATACCCGGAGATAACCTGCCCTGGCATCGCTTATCCACTCGCGCGCGATATCCGCCAGCGGCCTATTGTTCGCATAAGGATTATACACTTTCATTTTGATTAATTTCATTAACGCGATATCATCTTTGGCGCAGCAATGCGAGGCCCCCAGCGCCTTAAAATAATCATCCGCTCCGGTAGAGATAAACTTAACATTAAGCCCTTGGAGGGCCACATCATTCCTGATTTGCTCCAGGGCCCGGAAAACCAGAAAGTTTACTATTGAATACACTATAGGGATCAAACCGCTCATACTCATCCCGGCGGCAATCCCCACAGTCCCCTGCTCCATTATCCCGCAATTAATTACCCGGCGCGGGAATTCCTTTCTAAGCTTATCGCTCACCCCAAAGCCCATATCGCAGACCAAGAGGTAATACCGTTTATCCGCGCGAAAGTAAGGCACTAACGCGTCTATTATTTCTCCCCTGAAATTATTCCGCTGTCTCATAACTTCTCCCCCGCAGCAATTCTTCATCGGAAGGGATCCGGTAATGAAATTTTGCCGCGTTTTCCATACATTTCAGGCCAAAGCCCTTGATTGTCCGGGCCAGAATCACCTTCGGAAAATTACTCCGATAGGCCTTAGCCCGAACCAGGCAATCAGCCAGTCTGTCCGGATTATGCCCGTGGCATAAAACCGGCTCCAGGCCGAATCCGCGCAGTTTCTTCAACATATCGCTCTCTTTCCGGTCAAGGATATTCACGATAAAATCCAAGGCCTGGAGACGGTTAAAGTCAACAATGATAATGAGATTGCCTAATTTATGTTTCAGCGCGAACTGCAAGGCCTCCCAGATAGAGCCTTCCTGCATTTCCCCGTCTCCAACCAGACAAAAAGTATGATATGTTTTTTTTTGCAAGCTGGCCCCAAAGGCCAGGCCCGCGGCCAACGGCAGTCCGTGGCCCAAAGAACCGCATCCGGCCTCCAGGCCGTATTCCGGGCGGCGTTCCAGGCATCCGGATAAAGAGCTTTTGGAGCTATAAAAACCCTCCCATTCATCCTTAGGGATGACTTCGATATCCGCCAGTATCGCGTATAGCCCGTAACAGCCGTGCCCTTTGGAAAAAACAAGCCTGTCCCGGTTTTCCCACAACGGCTCTCGCGGCCTATATTTCATAACCCGATAATATAAGGCAGTAAGTATATCCACGCAGGACAAAGAAGGGGCAATATGCCCGGCCTTACTGCGCAGGGCAACCCGAATCACCTCACCGCGGATAAAATCCGCCTTTCTCTTTAAATCCATTTTTAAATAAAATTTATGTGCGGGCCGGGATGTTTCAACTCCCAGAGATAGCGGTTGACCTCGTCCATCCGGCAGTTCTTGCGGCAGTCGCCGGCGTCAAACTTTTGGGCGAAATAAGCGATTATATCCTTTCTTCTTTTTCCTTCACAGATATCTCTAAAGCTGTCCTTATGGATATTCCCGTAGATATATCTTTTGTCCCCCAAGAAACTACTGCAGGCGCAGACATCACCTTGAGAACTTATATAGGCCCAGAAAGGCAAGGCCAAGCAATTCTGATAACCCCGCGCCTGTTCCAACTTCCGGACAGCCTTAACCCGCAATATCACCTTAAAATTATTATCGCTCAACTTCAATAATTTATCTCCGATATCCTGATAATCCGCGTAATTTTTCCTGTTGCCCAGCCTGTTCTTGCTCTTGGGATGTTGAGAGTAAGGCTTCAGGACCAGATAATCCAGGCCGATATCCTTTAGAATCCCGGCCAGCTCCCGCGCCTGCCGATAATTCTCTTCTAAAAGCAATAATTGCGCCCCCAGGGAGCAAGAATAATTATTTTTCCTCTTTATCCTCACCGCCTGGCGGAGATTTTCTAATACCCCGCGGAAAACATCTTCTTTACAGCGATGCAGTCTGGCGTAAGTCCGGGCGCTGGCGGCATCTAAGCTTATCCGCAGCCAATCCAGATGCGGAATAATCCTGCCGGCAACAGCTTCACTTAGCAGTGTCCCGTTAGTGGTCATTGCCGCGTCTAAGCCGGATTTCTTAGCGCAGAGAACTATCTCCGCGATATCCTTATGCAAAAGTGGCTCGCCTTCCCCGGCAAACATCACGCTCTTTACCCCGCCCTTAGCCATCTGCTTCAGCGCGCCCTTCAGGCTGTCCGTATCTATAAACCGCGCCTTATATCCCAAATAATCAAAGGCGCAAAACACACAACGCTGGTTACAGCCGCCGGAAGGAGCAATCTCCACATAGATAGGCCAGACCATCTCCCCTTTAAGCCAACCGGACAACTCCCGAATATGATAGGATATTTTCTGTCCATCTATCTTAAACTCATCCATATTTTATTTCTTCTTCAATTTTCTCCGCGACTGTTTGAGGAAAAATACGCTCCATACACTGCCTCTTTTTATCGCAGCGCGGTTTAAGGCAAGGCAGACACTTCAGGCCGGTCTTCGGCGTCAGGAATGAGCCTAAACCGTAGAGATGTATCTCCCGATGGGGAGTCGGACCGAACAAGGCCACCACCTTTTTCTTTAAGGCCAGCCCCAGATGCAGGCCCAGGGTGTCCGCGCTAACGATTAAACGGCAGGAATTTATCCAGTCCATATAGCGGTGAAGTCCGCGCAATCCCTTCTGCCAGGAGACCGAATATCTGCCTTTAAACAAGGCCTCCAGCTCATCCCAATAAGCCCTGGGCCAGGCCTTATTGCTCCATTTGGAACTGGTAGTCCAATTAAAACCGATATCATATTTTATCCTGCTATTAGGCTTATAACCCAAGATATACGGCTCTTCTTTCCATTCCCTGCCCACCAGGCGCGCCAATACCTTCTGCCAGCAGTCCTTATTTTCCCTCCTTGACTGGCGGCTTAACGCGATACGGCTCTTGGACAACGGATTAACTCCAAAACCCAGGCGTTTATCCGTATGAATAGCGCCGGCCAAAGCGCAAATCTGCGGAGATTTCTCCAGGTTAATCACTAAATCATAACTCTCTTTCTTTAACCGCTCACCGACCATCTTATTATAACCGAAGATCCGTTTTATATAAGGATTATTCTCCAATAAAGGCATGGCCTTCTTATCCGCCAGCCAGCTCACCCGCGCATCCTTGAAATAATTCAGAATCACCGTAGTGCGCAGGACATCGCCCAGGCTGACAACAGGCGCGCCTCGCGAATCCCCGCCGCTGTCCAATGTCTCCGAATGCCCCAGTTTAATAATCAAAACCTTTTTCATCAACTTTACCAGTTAAAAACAGAAATGTTCTTGTCCTTATCGCGCCAGTCAACCCGGCGTCCGGAAAAATACAACCCCTCACAGGCCTCTTCCTCAAGCAGGAAAGGCGGGAAATAAGCGTAATAGGGCAGGGTTATCGCTTTTACGCCTCTTAAAACCAGCGCCTGCTTTATGTCATCGGCATAAAAGTCATCCAGACAACAGTTTGACAAGATGGACCTGCCGCTCCCAGGGCCGCCTGGCCCCAAGATAAGCCCCCCTCGGCTTCCCGAGGAAACAATCTTTCCTAAATCCGCCTGCTTAATCCTCTGGATATTAAATCCCTCTAACCAGGAAGCTATTACATCAATATGGCTGTCTTCTTCCAGGATGTATACCGGTTGCTCTTTGGGCTGACGCGCTAAATAGCGGGGGACACTCTGTTTGACCAGGATTAGCTCCCTGCACAATTTCAGATTCGCATAAAGCAGAGGGACCATTAAGATTATCCCCGCGATAGCCAGAAAGTATCTATATTTCCGGGACATCTTCAAAAATAAAAAATAAAATAGGCTTACAACCGCAATTATAAATAACGGATAGAGCGCGAAATTAGTGCGGGCCAGCTTGGTGGAAGGCAGGACATCAATCAGGAAAGACCCTATGAATATCCCCATCGTTAAGGCCCAAGCCGCCTTTTCCTGAACCCGAAGCTCTCCGGGGGCTCTTCTTAGAATAACCGCTATCAGATAAAAAACCAAAAGAAATAAAAATCCGGCTAAAAGCCACTGATTATATTCTCCCAATACGCGAAAGAAGCTGAAAAAAGGGGCCTTAAGCACCGGCGCGTCCGCGCCCGCGTATTGCCGGCAGTTTTCTAAAATATGGTCCTTCAGGGCCAAAGAAGAAAAGAAAGAAAACGGCAGGATGGCTAAAAACAAACTCTTGATGTAACCCCGTAAAGCATTGTTATCTTCATTAATCCGGGCCCGGAAAAGATAAAACAGGATTAAAATATTTACCGCGATCATTACCCCGGACGAAGGCGAGGCCCAGAAGGCCAGGCCGGAGACAATCCCCGCCCGCTTTAGGCCACAGGAGGACGCGGACGGCTCAAGGTATTCTTTAATAATAAAATAAAAACTCAACAATGAAAGCATCGCAGAGAAGGGCGCATAAGAATAAAAGAAATAATAAGTGGCAGCCCAGCTGGAGAACGAATACAAAATGAGGCTTAAGCCGCAGGCCCAGGCGCTTCGGGTGAGCCTAAAAACAATCGCCCCGATTAAAAATAAAGTAGCGGCGTTTGAAAGCGCCGCCTGGAATAACAATGCCGAGGACAAGTCGGATGAAAACAACGACCAAAGCATCCGCGAAAGCTTCAAAGAAACCAAAAGAACAGGGTGATGGGAACGGATGGTCATTAAGACGGTATTAAGGATACCGGGTTCGTCAATAAAAGAACGGAAATAATCGTCATCCGAAGGGAAAAGCCGGTAAGGATAGGCCAAAGACATCCAGGCCGCGAAATAAATCCCGCCCGCCAACAACAGAAATATATTAATCTTCTTCACCTTAAATTCACATTTTCCCGACCTTGTCGGGATCCCGACTTCTCGTCGGGACAAGGGCTGACCCCTTTCTTAAATCTATCAATGTCCGCCTGGGTGTTGGGGGTGGAAAAATAGGAGATGGCCTGGTCTATGCCTCGCGACAAATAGGCCCTTTCTTTCGGCCCGGCGCTTTCAAGAAAGGCGTATAATTCCTTTAATCCGGGATTATCGTAAGACAGTCCCACGATAAAGGTGGTCACCCCGAATTTAGCCAGTGCCTCCCCCATGCCTTCCAGGAAAAACCGGCGGTATTGGTCATCTATAGCCGCCAGTGTCAAGCGGCACCTCTCTATATAGGCCGGGATATCGTCAGTATAGAGCGAAACGCTCAATCCCCGGTAATAATAACCCAAGAACTTCCGGGGAATAAAAGCCCCTGCCTTTTGATGTTCCGCGGGATTATCCGAATACAGCTTAAGCATTACCGCGCCGATGCCTTCATAAAAGTAAGGCCGGTATCCCTGCTCTACCTTGCCGGCAATAACCTCCACCTCTTGAACCATCTCCCGCGCCTCCAGGGGGCTGTTATAATATACTCCGTTGATCAAAAGACGGTAGAAATACGGCCGGTATCTTTCATCAAAATGCCCGGCAAGCTTCAAATATTCCTCTATAGCCACCGGCCGGATCGGCTCTTCCAGGTCAAAGACTAAGCGCAGGGTGAGCGTCTCGTATTTCTCGGGAGCGGAAAGCCGGGAGATGTTCTCCAATATACGGTAAAAATCCCCGGGATGCTGATAATTAAAGGTCTCGGCCAGATAGAAATAGGAATAACCTGGCATCTTTAGGCCTTTGGCAAAATCTCCGGGCTTTATCTTACGGGCGTAAACCCCCGCACCCAAAACAATAAAGGCCATAAACCCTATTATCACCCAACGCTTTAATGAATGGTAACGGGAAAACAGCTTATCCAAAACCAACCCTATGGTCAAGAAGATAAAAGGGAACAGGCCGATGAGATACCTCTCCTCTATCAACCAGGTCTTTTCCGAACCTTCTCCGTAAAGGCGACAGGAAGCGAACAAGATAAAGGGGAAAAGAAACAAAATTAATTCCCGGGAGCGCCAGAAATCCCGGAAGCCCATGCCTTTAGCCCAGGCAAGATAAATCAGACAAAACCAGTAGAAAAGCGTATATCCGGCGTTAAAAAAGTTAAAGAAAAAATTGTCCAGCAGTCTTACCCAGAATATTTGACTAAACCACAGACTGCGCAGGAAATACCAGGACAGCTTTATCCAGGTTCCCGGCGCCGAGAAATCCTTGCCTTCGCTAAATTGCGGCAGGACATCTATCAGGCCCTTAAAACCAAAGGCCGTGTTATAAAAAAACCAGGGAGATAACCCCAGCAAAAACGCTCCCCAGAAGACATAAAAACCCTTCTCCAGAAACAACCTCGGCCTCTGGATAAGCCAGATAATCCCGATTGCCGCCAGGGCAATCAGAAAGGTATAAGAAAAATAAAGCCCGAAGCCGCAAGTAAGGCCAAAAAAGAAATAATATCCCGCGCTGCTCTTACTCTGGAAAATGATTTTATAAAACAGATAGACAGCCAGAAAGACAAAAAGCAGGCTTTCACCGTGAAAACCCAGATAAAAATTATACCCGCACCAGGAAAGGGAAGAAAAGATATACAGCAAAGCGGCAATTATGGCCGTCCTGCGGTTAAAGAATTCATACGCCAAAAGAAAGAAGGCCGCCAGTGTGGCCGCGGAGAATAGCAAAGGCACAAGCTTTAGGGCCAGGTAATTCGGCCCGAACAAAAGAAAGAAAGGCGCGGCCAATAGCCCCACCACAAGCGTCCCTCCGCTGTAATGAAGATATTGGTATTCAAATAAAGGCAAACTCGCTCCCTTAATGACTTCCTTAGCTACCACCCCCATTGCCAGGTCTTCAGAGTTATATAACTCGTCTATAGCGCTAAATAAGACAACCAGGCGGCTAAGGAGAAAGAACAAGATAATCCAGAGAAATAGCTTACTTTTCCTCAAATTATCCTTTAACGCCATTTTCCGCCTTCAAGCATTCCCTGTTCCACATATTCCCGATAATCCTTATCCATACTCTCTAATAATCTCTTTTGAGCGCGGGAATCAAACCTAAACTCAAAACCAATCCTATATCCTATTCCGATATAACAATACGGACGAAATTCTTGCCCTATCATCGCCATAGTTTCGGCTATCCGGGACGGATTGTCAAAGAAATTCATATTCCTGCCGAATCCTTCGTAAAAAAACGGCTTGTATTTTAAAGGAATCGCCCCGCTTGCCGCCACAGCCTTCGCATACTCATCCGGATAATCCGGCGAGAAAATTGCCCCCCAGCCTTTATACAAAGAGTGGTGATATTCCTTCCTTATTTCCCGGTCAAAGACCTTGATGATTTCATTTACGCCCTCGTCCTTCAGCCTCCAGGCCAATCCTGAACCCAAACCTTCATAAAATTGCAGTCTCAAGGGCCATTCCAATTTTTCAAAAGGTTCAAGATATTTCCCGAGATTATCTTTAACCCTTAATCCCACCTTGTCTCCGATGATATTATAAGAATACCCCTTATCGGCGAAGAACCTGCCGAATTTATTTAAAGAAACAAGGCTGATATTGCCTATTAAACCCAGTCCCAGGGCAGCGGCCAGCAAAATACCGGCCGGCAGAGCGGATTTCTTAGCTATTTTATCCGCGAAGATCCCTATTATCGCTAAAATAAAAGGGACCACTGGTATCAGGTAACGATATCCGATATAATCCGACCACATTTCATGCTCTTTCCAGGGAACAGGGCTTAATGAATACCCGCTCAAGGCATAAACCAATAAAAACAATAAAGGATATATTATTATACCTTGTTCCTTGAAAACGGATAAAGACGGCATTTTTACTTTTTTTAAGGTTATGGGATAGGCAAGGCTTTTGACGAGGACAAAAAGGCCTTTTCTATTAAACCACAAGAGACAGATAAACGCGATTATAAATATCGCGTAGTAGGCATAGGATAAGAAGGTCCCGGAAATCCCAAGAAAATCGGCAAACAGGAAAGAATCCGGAAGTTCATACATTAGAAGCCGCGACAACTTAAAGAATACCCCTTGAAAATCGCAAAGCAAAACATCAACAAGCGGGTTACTTCCGTTGATTTGAAGTATGGGCGCGTTATAAAATAGGCCATAGTATATTGCCGGGCTAAAGCCCGCGAGAAAACCAAGACAGCAGATTAAAAATGCCTTTCTCCGGACAAGACCTTTATCAAAGGCAAACCAAAACAAGAAATAAAACGCTATAGTAAATAAATATGTCTGAACAAACCACAACCCGAAACCGGACACCAAACCTAAGAAAAAGAAATTCCTGCTGTTTCTTTGATATATACTCCGGATATCACACCCGGAATCTTCAATGAAAAATATAGCATAAAAGATAAATAAGCCTAAGATAGTAAAGAAATTGGACTCCGGGTGCGCCCCCCAGGTAATCAGCGAGGTCTTGGCATAAAAAGGAACGCAGAATATAAAAAGCAAGGCGGATAGAACAGCCGCCCTCCTGTTAAAGAATCTTTCTAGAAACAGACACCATAAGATAAATGCCCCCAGGGCAAAAGAAAGGCCAACCAATTTTAGAGCTATGTAGGTCTGGCCAAAAAGCAGGAAAAAAGGCACAGCCAATATTCCTACCACCAGGGTCCCCCCGGGGAAATATTCCACCCGGTAATCAAGATACTCCCAAAGAGAAATCAAAGGCCCTTGGATAATCTCTTTGGCCACTGTCCCCCGGTAAAGCTCCTCCTCTTCATACAACTCATCTAAAGAAGAAAATAAGACTGCCAGCCTTAAAACAAGAAAAGCCAGGGCCAATCCCGCGACCACCCAAAAAACGCCTTTACCCCCGGTATTCTCCGCGCTCATTTCCTTGAGATTATCCTTACCCCGTTTACCAAGGCGATTAACCCTGCCGCGAAACAAATGAACGCCTTGACCCCGAATGCCCGCGGACGGCCCAAAACCAGGGCGTCAAAATTATAAATAAAGAAAATCCAGCATAGACCCGAAAGAATCAAGCCTATTCCTTTGATCTTATTTATCATCAATGTGTTTTAGAATCGTCCGCGCCACATTCTCCGCCAGGAGGGCGTTGCCCTTTGCCGTGCAATGGCCGAAGTCCCCGGCAAAGTCATCGTAAAAGTAATCCCTGTATCCTGTATTTTTTACCGCCTCATCAAAGACGGCCTTGTTATCCACAAAGATAACATCTTCGGGAGAGTCAAACATAAACCTTAGCCCCTCCACTTGCCGCCGGGGATACTGGACACAAACCAACCTTATTCCTTTCTTCAACACGATTTCTTTCAGCTTTCTATAATTGCGCCTGGTTACCATCTTATGTTTCCGCCTTAGGAATTTTTCCCTTCTAAAGTATTTCCGGGCCTCCTGGCTGTCTCCGAGGGCCTCGCTAATAAGTCCAAGATATTGATAGACTTCGGGATTATCATCTTTTATCTCCAAGGCCTTGATGAACATCTCTTTTGCCTTAAGATAATCCTTTCTTTCCTGGTAATAAGAGCCAAACTCAATGTAAGCGGTATCCTTTTT
>Ga0209417_1003787_pt1 | contig 19402 bp, 21 predicted proteins | sample RifGroF2_FD_184002 | JGI IMG/M metagenome (GOLD analysis project Ga0209417, IMG submission 184002) | Groundwater microbial communities from Rifle, Colorado, USA - Groundwater F2 (SPAdes) (version 2) | ecosystem: Environmental > Aquatic > Deep subsurface > Groundwater | place: Rifle, Colorado... | reverse complement strand
TATGGAATTATTGGACAAAGCCCATACAGACCATTATGGACATCCAATTCCAACAAAAGTTCCTTTGGGTGAGAAAAAAGGACATGCGATTTTAATTTCAGGTCACGACTTGAAAGATTTGGAATTATTACTAAAACAAACCGAAGGCATGCCCATAAACATTTATACTCACGGTGAAATGTTACCAGCGCATGGTTATCCAGAACTTAAGAAATATAAACATTTTTATGGTCATTACGGAACAGCCTGGCAGAATCAACATCGAGAATTTGCTCAATTTCCTGGGGCGATATTGATGACAACCAACTGTATCCAAAAACCAATGGAATCCTATAAAAAGAATATTTTCACAACGGGTTTAGTGGAGTTTCCCAGTGTAGAGCATATAGGAACAAACAAAGATTTTACTGCTGTAATTAACCAAGCATTGTCAATGCCTGGATTTACATCAAACATTGAAAAAGATTTTGTTATGGTTGGTTTTGCGCGTAATGCAGTATTGGGTATTGCTGATAAAATCATTAATGCAATAAAACAAGGGAAAATCAGGCATTTCTTTTTAGTTGGTGGTTGTGATGGGGCTAAACCAGGGCGAGATTACTATACAAAATTTGTGGAACAAGTTCCTCAAGATTGTATCGTCTTAACTTTAGCTTGCGGAAAATTCAGATTCTTTGATAAAAAGTTGGGGGATATTGATGGAATTCCGCGTCTGTTAGATATTGGTCAATGTAACGATGCCTATTCTGCAATTCAAATTGCAATAACACTAGCAAAGGTTTTTAACTGTAGCGTTAATGAATTACCATTATCCTTGGTTTTGTCTTGGTATGAACAAAAAGCCGTGGCAATACTATTATCATTGTTATCGCTAGGAATTAAAAATATTCGCTTAGGACCAACTTTACCGGCATTTATTTCTCCAAATGTACTAAATGTATTGATTGATAAATTTTCTATCAAGACTATTAGTACTCCCGAACAGGATTTAGCGGGGATTTTAAAATAGGGTATCGTAATTTAAAAATACGGAAGTACGGTATTGCACCTACCTTTGTTATTCTAGCTATTCGACAAAAGAATAACAATGGCAGGTGTGACATCGTATATCAATGTAACTAAAGCGAAAGCACTTGTCGTAAAGCATTTTCTAATGCTTCCAAATCTTTTAAGGCTAGCTTCCCAGCTGGTTTAACTAGACGAATTTTATCGACTGCTCTAATTTGATCGCAAACAGCGGTAACTGTTTTATCTAAACAATGAACAGCAACTACCAATGGTGGTCTTTCTTTAGCCGAAGTTGAAAGAGGCACAATTATGACTGTATGTCGTGCTTTATTGACTGGCGTTGCACTTATGATTACACATGGACGTAACTTTTTTATTTCTGCACCTTTGGTTGGTTCTAAATTTACCCAATAAATATCACCACGATTCATTGTCAACCTCATTTATTCCGTCACTAATAGTTACATTCCAGCCCGCCATTTCTTTATTTAGCGCTTCATCTTTTTCTACCGCTAAAGCACAAGCATACAAACTATTTTCACGCTCTTCGACTTCTTTTGCTATCAGACGAGCAATTACTTTACTGCGTTGCCGCGGTGGTATGATAACACGTAAGCGACCAGCCAAATCATCGGGGATGGATATTAAAAATTTATGCATAAACTGCTCTCGTATATAGGATATAGGATATAGAGTACATATATATCATATATCATGTCCTATTACTAGGAAAACATATACCTCAATTAATCAAACTCTTTCCAACAGAATCACACCAAATTTAAGCAACAAACAAAAATTAGAAGTTTTGGGACAAAAAACTCAAATCCTGTTCCATATAACCTTGAAAAAAATGTGCGCATGCACAAAAATAGCCCCTAACCACTATCCTTCAACCAAAATAACTTCCAACCCATATAACAATCCCATTGCTTCAGGAAGCATAAATTGCGCTTTTTTTATTTTATTCTGCATAACGTCAATAGTATAATTTAGCGCATGAGAAAAATTCGCTCCAGAAAGATCTGTTTTAACAAACCATGCTCCATGAAAATCCGAATACCCCATATCAGACAAACTTAAATCGGCTTCCCTAAAATCAACTTCTTTAGCACTACATTTATGGATTACGATTTCGCGTAAATATAATCCAAAAAATGAAGCATGATCTAAAATACAATTAAAAAACTGTAGTGAACAAGGTAATTTTATAGTTGACCATTTTGCTTCTGCCCAATTTATCCCTACCAATTTTGAATCATAAAAACTGCTTTCCCAAAATACTGTTTCTTTAATTTTTAATAAGCTCAAATTACAATTCGTAAACGTGCAGCTAACAAATTTACAATATTCAAAATTTCCTTCAGTAAAATCGCAATTATCAAAAGTACAACTATCAAAAACCTTTCCCACCAAACCTAGTCCAGAAAAATTCACATCCAAAAAATCCTGTGCAAAATATTCGTTTTTATTGTCTTTAAATAAATTCATAAAATAATCTTAACTTCTCAAAAACCATGGGCAAATCACAAGAATAACGTAGCCGCAGGTCTTTAGCCTGCGCTAGTAAAATCCGTGTTAAATCATATACGTATGCAATAATGAAGACGCAGGCTAAAGACCTGCGGCTACGTAATCATAATTATAATACCCGAACTTTTTAAGATATTACAAATAACCCATTTAACCTATAGATTTTTAAACATGTTTCCATGTTTTTCTAAATCTACTTTTTGTACTTTCAGGAACAATCAAAGCAATCAGAACACACAATATTATGGTTTAAACTCTAAAATATCCCCAGGCTGACACTCTAAACATTTGCAAATTGCATCCAATGTTGTTAAACGAATTGCTTTGGCTTTGCCCGTCTTAAGAACAGATAAATTTTGTTCTGTGATACCAACTTCTTTGGCAAGCTCATTCGAGCGCATTTTGCGTTTTGCCAACATCACATCGAGGTTAATGATTATAGACATATATTTACTCCTAAACGGTATATTTTAATTCTTCTTTTAATTTACAGCCTTCAGCCATAACCCAAGCTATTACAATAATCATTATTGCGGTAACAACGTTGTAAGCATCATGGCTAGCAAAAGTGAATGATGCCACACGATGACCTGGCGGATTATGCATTGTTAAAACAAAAGTAATTAATGCATCATAAATAAACCCCATCCCTTGATTAATTAACATGTAAATACCGATTTTTTTAAGATATTCTACATTTGATAAAGTGAAAATTTCCCCTTGTTCATAAAGTTTAAATAATTTAATTAAAAAATAAATAATTATCATTTCGATTATCGTCGGCAATAACCCAATCAAAAAGCCCCACAAAGAATCTGCTCCAGTTATCGGATGTAAAATTTCAGTGCCATTAGGAATAAAATTTATAGAGAAATTATAGGGAAAGTGCTGCGGTGCAAAAATCCAATATAACGCCAACACCAAAGGCCAAACCACAAAAGCTATTTGAAAAATAACCCTTAAAAACATACTTAAACGTTGAATTTTGTTCATATTCGTATACTCCAAAAATTTTTAGTAAAAACTTGAAGCCAGGATATTAACATAATAATTATCGATAAACAATGAGAATATATCAATAATTAATATTATTTTATTGATAAAGCAATACTATTGGTTCAGGAATAAAAAGATAGTATCAACTAAAAGACTGGAGAAAGTTGACATCAGATCCGTGCAACACACCATCTTATTAAAAAGCGGAAAGCAAAAGATCTGGCATCAACTTTTGATTTAAGAATCGTTTATAAAAACCCACAATTAGCTAAATAGATCTCCAGGGAGTTTTCCATTGACGGTCTGCTCGCTGCTTTAATTCTTGTTGGAGCTTCAAATAATTCACCAAGCGCTTTGCCTCAAGCTTATTTTGCATAATAGCTTCTTGCACTGCACAACCAGGATCTCCACTGTGCTTACAATCATTAAAGCGACAACTCTTAGCAATATCTTCAATATCAGAAAAACCCGTATCCAAGCTACTTTTATCCGCCCATAATTGCAGCTCTCTTATCCCTGGTGTATCGATAAGCATACCACCGGAAGCTAGAGGGAAAAGCTGTCGCCGCGTTGTAACATGGCGCCCCCTTGAATCAGAAGCGCGTGTACTCGCGGTCTTTTGTAAATCCTCGCCAATAAGATAATTTGTTAAGGTTGATTTACCAACACCTGATGACCCGACCAAAACTACAGTTTTATGATCAGTAAAGTAAGAACTTAGTTCTGCCAATCCTTTATGGCTAACTAAACTAATAAAGTGAACAGGAACATCCAATGCAACTGATTCAATTGCATTTTTTATTTTGTTTAATTCAGTTTTATCAGCAATTAAATCAACTTTATTCAGGACAATGACGGGCTGCACCCCTCCATCCCAAGCTAAAGCAATATATCTTTCTATGCGACGTAAATTAAAATTGTGATCGAGACCAGAAACAATAAATACATAATCTACATTAGCCGCAAGAACTTGTTTTTCCGTGCTATCATCAGCTATTTTTCGCGATAACATATTTATTCTAGGTAACAATGCATGAATTATTGCAGCACCGCCCCCCGAGCAAAGCTGTACAGCTAACCAATCCCCAACTGCAGGAAAATCAGCCCGATTTTTTGATACATGTCTATACGAACCAGAAGTTTTACCCCTAAACTCCCCTAATTCCGTCATTATAAGATAAGAGCCACGGTCTTCACTAAAAACTTTTGCAGGCATCCAATCGGGGTTTTTCAGATTATCGAAAGCGTTTTGAAATGCAGCATTCCAGCCTAATGATATTAAATTCATGATTAGTTTATTCCGTATAAAATCACTAAAACCAACTTAAAACGTATACATCTTTTCAAATCGTTATAGCAATTAACATTTTTTCAAGAACATTGCGCCGTAATCGGGTGACAACAAAATCATTAGCTTGACAATAAAAATTTTAGTGATAAACCTTTACCGATTCCTGGGAATCATGCTTATGTTGAAACAGGATAAAAAATAGCACAGCAAGAATTAATGAATAAGTAGCAAATACTACCCAAACACCACTCCAACCTTGCCAATGAATTGTTCCAATTTGATTGGTAAAGAATTCGCTTATCATCCAACCGCTAGAAAAGCTACCAATAAATGCCCCAACTCCATTACTCATAAACATAAATAAACCCTGAGCGCTAGCACGAAATCCTGGATCAACTTGGGTTTCAACGTAAAGTGATCCGGAAATATTAAAAAAATCAAATGCCATTCCATATACAATACAAGAAAGAACAATCATCCACAAACCACCAATTGGATTACCAAATCCTAACAGACCAAAACGAAATACCCATGCCACCATACTCAGCAACATCACATTTTTAATTCCAAAACGACGAATAAATAATGGGATAGCAAAAATAAATCCAACTTCAGATATTTGAGAAATAGACATAATGATTGCCGGATATTTAACAAGCAGTGTTGTTTTATAGATAACAAAATCAGCAAAACTATGTAAAAAGGTGTCGCCATAAGCATTAGTAAGTTGCTGAGCCGCGCCTAACAACATCGAAAAAATAAGAAATAATGCCATTTTATAGTACTTGAATAATTTAAATGCATCCAAGCCTAACGCGCTAACCAATGAACCAGTGCTTTTACCAAGTGGTAAGCATTTAGGCATGGTGAAACCATATACCCCCAATATTAATGCTGCACTACCAGCCACATAAAACATCCGTGATGAAGTTTCTAAATGCAAGAGACTAATAATCCACATAGCTGCAATAAAACCAACAGTTCCAAATACACGAATTGGCGGATATTCTTTAAAGATATTCATCTTCGCGCTTTCCATGGATGAATATGAAATTGTTCTTTCAAAGGAAATAGTTGGCATATAAAAACACATATTTATCAACATAACCCAAAACATTGTTGTTGGATTATTGACATGTGGAATATAGAACAATATTGCCGCACCACAAAGATGAAGGGCTCCATATAATTTTTCAGCATTGATCCAGCGATCAGCTATAATTCCAGTAAGAGCTGGCATAAAAAGAGATGCTATGCCCATAGTTGAAAATATTGCGCCGAATTGAGCGCCAGACCAATGTTGTGTGTGAAACCACCATGCTCCGATGGTCATCATCCAGGATCCCCACACGAAGTACTGAAGAAATTGCATGATTGCAATTCTAATTTTGAGCACCATAGAAATCACCTTGTGTTTTTTTATTGGGATAATTATGCGTCAAAATAAATAATAGGTAATTGACGTTACAATAACTAACTAAAGTTACATCAACTTCATAACCTGAATTTTACTTGCTCTATTTAACGCAAGTTAAAGCTTGTGGCTACATAATTTCTCTTCCCTAAAATTACTTAAAAGAGATCGCCAATTTTGGGGCAAACGTGCCGATATTGCCAGCTCCTTGCAATAACAAAACATCATCGGCTTGCAAAATTGTGTTACAAACATCGAATAAATCAGCCGTATTTTTCACGAGGATAGGATCGACTTTACCACGTTGTCTAATGTTACGAGCCAAAGCTGCGCTACTAATACCAACAATAGGCTCCTCACCTGCTGAGTAAATATCCAAAAGCAACAACACATCCACAAGCGATAAAATATCGGCGAAATCATCAAATAAGTCTTGAGTTCTACTATACCTATGTGGCTGAAAAGCGAGAACCAATCGCCGATCCGGCCATGCCTGGCGCACCGCCTCAAGAGATGCTTTTATCTCACAAGGATGGTGAGCATAATCATCAATAACAGCTACTTTTCCCTGCGGCATGTTAAGTTCACCATAAAACTGTAATCTCCTGCCAACTCCCTTGAAATTTTCTAAAGCACTTAAAATATCTTTGTCCTTAACATGACATTCTTTAGCAATCGCAATTGCTGCCAGCGCATTTAAAACATTGTGCCTACCCGGTAAATTCAACTTAACATTTAACATAGTTTGTTGATTTTTAAAATGCACAGTAAAACTACTGCTCATTTTTTCCTGATAAAAATTATCCGCCCTGATATCAGCTTCACTAGAAAAACCATAAGTTATCGTAGGACGAGCAATTTCATGAAAAATTTCACGCACTGTAGCATCATCAATGCACACTACAGCCAAACCATAAAACGGCAGATTATGCAGAAAATCTAAAAAAGCACTTTTCAATAAACTAAAATCATTATGATAGGTTTGCATATGATCGGCATCGATATTAGTAACTACCGCCATTGTTGGATGCAAATGCAAAAAAGAAGCATCGCTTTCATCAGCTTCAGCAACAAAATAACGACTCGTTCCCAAACGGGCATTACCACCAGCGCTATTTAAAATACCACCAATAACAAAAGTTGGATCCAGTCCACCCTCAGCCAAAATACTGGCGACTAAACTAGTTGTAGTTGTCTTGCCATGTGCACCGGATACGGCAATACCATGATGAAATCGCATCAATTCTGCCAACATTTGGGCACGTGGTAAAATTGGGATTCTTGCCTGTTGCGCAGCTTGAACCTCAGGATTATCCTGCAAAATAGCACTCGATGTCACGACAACATCCGCACCAATAATATTTTCTTGGCTATGATCGAGAAAAAATTTTGCTCCTAACGCCAGCAACCGCTCAGTAGATGCATTGATTGCCTTATCCGAACCAGTTATTGTGTAACCTTTATTAAGCAACACTTCCGCAATACCACTCATGCCAGAACCGCCAATACCTACAAAGTGTATCGTTTTAATACGGTACATATCAGGAAAAAAATTAGACATAATTTATATAATTCAAAAATAGAGTAAAAAATACGGACATTTTTTATAAAATTGATAATTTAAAAGTGCTTTAGTCGACTTCCTGCCAACCACGTAATTTAGCTTCCTGTGCAATTACTGCAAAAAGCTCCTTAACTTCAGCGAAAGTTTTTTTTACATTTCTAGGAACGCTATTGTTTTTTATAGTTTTTTCAAACTTCACAATTGCCTTTTTAATGCGCCCCAGATCTTTCAAACCTTTTTTTGTCCATCCTTCATCCAAATGACATAGTAATATGCTTTTTGTCTCAATGACACTTAGCTCCATAACCGTATCCAACAATTTAATCCAAGCCACTTGCAAGGCAAAAAATGTATCCTCAACATGACTAGATTTTTTCTTACGAAACGGCATAGTTGCTACCTTTCCAACTCGTTTTTTTGACACAATCCACGCATCTAAATCGAAAACCTCTTTGTTATCAGCTTTCATTAATTTAAGTCTATCAAAGCATATCCTGCAAAGCAATGCAGAAACAAATTAAATAACTTACAATAACCTATAACTTGATAAATTTTAGCCCCTTGCGGATTCAATGTAGTTAGGATATGCTATAAAAAAATGTATTGTGTTTGTAACGTATTGAAAAATAAAGTAATTTAATTTACATATCTTAACATTAGGAGATTCTTTAGTGTCTCAAAAAAGCTACAACCGTTCAGATCGTGTTGCACAACTAGTTCACCATACTATCGCTGAAATCCTGGTCAAGCATCCGGAAAAAAAATATTTCCCCTCTGTCACGATAACAGAAGTCAAACTATCCAACGATTTATCTCATGCGAAAGTTTTCTTCACTACTCTTGATGAATCATTAAGCAAAACAATAGAAAAACAACTCAACCATGATGCAGGTTTTTTTCGCTACTTATCAGCGCCGCAAATGAATTTACGCATTGTGCCGCAACTACTTTTTATTTATGATACAACATCCGTATATGGACAAAAATTATCATCACTGATTGATCTTGCCGTAACCTCTGACATCTCAAAACACAAAGAAGACAACTAAATCCATGCAAAAAAACAAATATAATCAAGTAAACATAGACGGCGTTTTATTACTCGATAAACCAATAAACATAACCTCCAACGATGCTCTACAGCGCGTAAAAAGATTATACAAAGCACGCAAAGCTGGTCATACAGGCAGCCTGGATCCTCTCGCAAGCGGTATGTTGCCCATTTGTTTTGGAGAAGCAACCAAATTCGCTCAATTCTTACTAGATACCGATAAAAAATATCAAGTAACAGCTCAACTTGGCATTAAAACCACAACCGGTGACGCCGAAGGAGAAATTTTAATCCAAAAAAACGTTCCAAATTTTAAAGAGCCACAAATTGAGGAAGTTTTAGCGCGTTTTCGCGGTCCAATAGAACAAATACCTTCCATGTACTCAGCATTAAAACACAATGGACAACCTCTGTATAAACTAGCAAGAGCTGGCATTTCAGTGATAAGAGAAAAACGTCCTGTAACAATTTATTCGCTGGAATTGATTAATAAAACCGACACGCAACTCGAAATGACAGTGCACTGCAGTAAAGGCACCTATGTCAGAACATTGGTGGAAGATATAGGGGAAGCTTTAGGTTGCGAGGCACACGTAATTGCTTTGCGTCGCTTAACCGTGGGAAAATATCAAGAAAATCAAATGGTTACTCTCGCAACCATTGAAAAGCTCACAGAGGAAGAAAATTATAATGGATTAAAAGAATTACTTCTTCCTATGGAATCTATGGTGGCGCACTGGCCGCTTGTGCAAGTAACTGAAGCAATAGCCTACTTCATGCATCAAGGAAATCCAGTAATTATACCACAAGCACCAACTCAAGGTTGGTTAAGATTACAATCCAAAAGTGGACATTTTCTTGGTGTCGGCGAAGTTTTACCAGATGGAAAAGTTGCACCAAGAAGACTGATAAAATAAACTGTTCACATTAGAAACTTCAATTTTTTAAAGGAGATAATTATGAGCGAATTCATTACTATTACTACTGATGCAACTTTTGCTGCTGAAGTTTTACAAGCTCCAATACCAGTTTTAGTCGATTTTTGGGCAGAATGGTGTGGTCCATGCCGTATGCTTGCTCCAACCATGGATGAATTAGCAAAAGAATATACCGGTAAAATTAAAGTGGTAAAAGTAAATGTCGACGATTGCAGCGCTACCGCTAGCACCTACGGCATACGCAGTATCCCAACCCTTATCTTATTTAAAAATGGCAAGATCGTTGACACAAAGATAGGACAACTCAGTAAATCACAGCTTGTTTCCTTTATTCAAAACTCTATTTGATTTAAGGGTTTTCCATGAAACAAGAATTCAAAGACCGTCGCCAAAAGCTATACGCAGAAATTGGCAAAAATGCAATTGTGATTTTAACTTCCGCCAAAGAACACATTGCAAATGGTGGATTAACTTCACCTTATCGCCAAGCCGGTGATTTTTATTATCTAACAGGTATTGTTGACCCGGATAGTATTGCTGTTTTTATACCTGGTAGACTGGAGGGAGAATTTCTCCTCTTCAACCGCCAAGCTGATCAAACTCAAGAAACCTGGACTGGAAAAATGACTGGTCAAGAAGGAGCCTGCGCTATATATGGCGCTGACCAAGCCTTTCCGATCCAGGAAACAGACAATCTCTTACCTGATTTAATACTGGGAAAAAGCCATTTGTATTTTACTATCGGACAAGATACCGAATTTGATATTAAAATTATACAATGGCTAACTAAAGCAAGAGAAAAAACTCGTACTGGTCTTAATGCTCCCGATGATTTCTCCCATATCGGAAAAATTACTCACGAAATGCGTCTGCGCAACAGCCCACATGAAATTAGCTTGATGCGCAAATCAGCAGAAATCGCAAAAATAGGGCACTTACGAGCTATGCAAGCTTGTAAACCGAATATGTTTGAATATGAATTAGAAGCTGACTTAAACTACGAATACTTGCGCCACGGCGGTAAACTTGCCTTTGATCCAATTATTGCCTGCGGTGTCAATGCTTGTACTTTGCATTATATGCAAAAAAATTCACAGCTCAAAGATGGCGATTTAGTTTTGGTCGATTCTGGGGTGGATTATCAATACTATAATTCAGATATAACTCGCACTTTCCCAGTTGGTAAAAAATTTAACGCGGCACAACGCTCCATTTACCAAGCTGTCCTAGACACTCAATTGGAAGTAATAAAAAAAATCCGCCCCGGAATAAGATGGTGTGAATTACAAGAAACTTCTGAACGCATTATCACCGAGCAATTATTAAAACTTGGTATTTTACAAGGTAATTTAACCGACCTGATTACCAACCAAAAATTTAAAAAATTCTATCCGCATCGCATCGGACATTGGCTTGGTCTAGAGTGTCACGATGTCGGAAAATACGCCTTCAATAAAGAATGGCGCCTATTGGAACCAGGTATGACTTTCACTGTTGAACCGGGTATTTATATTCCAGAAAATACACAAAATGTCGATGCAAAATGGTGGAATATCGGGATACGTATTGAAGATGATATTTTAGTCACTGAAAATGGATGCGAAATCCTGTCCGATGGACTACCGAAAACAATTAAGGAGATAGAAGAAACACGAAGTAGCGGTTAAAAAATATCTATATACAGTGGTGTTGCTGAATAGTTCAAAAAAAACCATGAATAACGTAGCTGCTGGCTTAGCCTGCGATATACTAAACGAAAACAGGTTTTCAGGGTTAGCGCAAATAGACTCGAGCAGTTTGGATTTTCCGCTAGGCGGCAACGAGTCGAGTTTGAGGAGTGTATTGGACATACATGACTCAAACGAGCGAGAAAGCCAACAACGCGGAAAACCAAAATGCGAAGAGTATATATTATGTGCGATAATTGTATGTTACGCAGACTAAAGTCTGCGGCTACAGTCTACAGCTATGAAATCGTTATTAATGCGAATTATTCAACAACACCATATAAAGTTTTATGTAAATGAAATTGCTATATTTATCAATATCTTATTTCTCAAAAATGCCAGAAGAACCAAATAAAATTTATACAATTCTCCGAATTAAAAAATGAAAACCAAAAACCTCCTTTTCTTAAAGATTATATTTTTTTATTCATTATTGTTTATGACCATCATCGCCCAAGCAACAACAAACACATCACCCCAAGACGATTCTTTAATTCCACGAAGAATCCTTTTTAGCAATCCTGAAAAAGCCAACGCAACAATCAGTCCAGATGGCACCATGATTGCTTTTCTTGCTCCTGTAAACGGTGTTTTAAATGTTTGGGTAGCGCACAATACGGATTTATCACACGCCAAACCTGTAACAAATGAAAAAAAACGCGATATTCGCAATTATTTTTGGACTTACAATAACCAATATCTTGGTTATGCACAGGATAAAGATGGTGACGAAAATCTGCATCTTTATTTTGTTAATTTAAAATCCAAAAAAATAAAAGATTTAACACCTTTTCCGAAAGTACGCGCCGATATAATTAAAGCAAGCATAAATCATCCCAATGAAATTCTTATTGGACTTAATAGACGCAACTCAGAATGGCATGACGTTTATCGTTTAAATATCACTTCTGGAAAAATCAACCTAATCGAAGAAAATAATCAATTTTCAGATTTTATAGCTGATGAAGATTTAAATTTACGCATTGCCCAAAAACCGACAGACGAAAATAGTCCTGGATTTTATTTTAAAAACCAAAAGACAGGTCAATGGCAATTTTATGAACGCGTACCTTTCGAGGATGCTTTAACAACTTTCTTTTTAAACTTCAATCAAGATGGCAGCATTGCATACAAAATCGATAGTCAAGGACAAGATACAGCCGCACTGTACGCTTATAGCTTTATAACTGGTAAAAAAACATTATTAGCCAAGGATATTAAAGCAGACATAAATGGAGTTCTTTTCCACCCCACTCATCTTTACCCACAAGCATGGGCATCCGAATACACAAAAATTGCATGGACTATTTTAGATCGCGATTTAATAAAAGATTTTTCTTACTTGAAAAACGCCTATGCCGCTGATTTCAATATAATTGATCGCTCTTTAGCTGATGATAAATGGATTGTGCAATATTATAGTGATACAAAGCCCGCTCGTTTTTATCTTTATGAACGTAATCCAAAAACAGGCATGCCTTTAAAATTAACTTTCCTTTTTACAACTTTGCAATCATTTGAGAAATTGCCTTTAGTGCCAATGCGACCCGTAATCATCAAATCACGCGATGGTTTAGATTTAATCAGTTACCTAACTTTACCAAAATCAGCACCAACCAATAAACAAAACATACCAACAAAACCTTTACCCATGGTGCTTTTGGTTCACGGCGGACCTTGGGCTCGTGATTCTTGGGGACTAAGCAGATATGCACAATGGTTGGCAAATCGCGGTTATGCTGTTTTAAGCGTCAACTATCGCGGCTCGACTGGTTTAGGCAAAGCATTTTTAAATGCCGGCAACAAAGAATGGGCTGGAAAAATGCATAACGACTTAATCGATACTGTTACCTGGGCAGTCAAAGAAAAAATCGCTGATCCAAAAAAAATCGCCATTATGGGCGGAAGCTATGGTGGTTATGCAACTTTAGTTGGTTTAACTTTCACTCCGGATACATTTGCATGTGGCGTTTCCATTGTTGGACCATCCAATTTGATCACACTAATTAAAAGCGTTCCTCCTTATTGGAAACCAGATATTGCTCTTTTTAAAAAACGAGTTGGTGATATTGATACTGAAGATGGGAGAAAACTATTACAGGAACGCTCCCCACTAACTTTTGCAAATCGCATAAAAAAACCGCTTTTAATTTTACAAGGCGAACATGATCCAAGAGTAAGTAGGGCTGAGGCAGATCAACTGGTCAATAGCATGAAAGAGAAATCCATTCCTGTTACCTATGTACTTTACCACGATGAGGGACATGGATTTTTAAGAGAACCAAATCAAATTTCATCAAACGCTATCATTGAACAATTTTTAGCTGACAACTTAAATGGTCGTGCAGAAAAAATTACCGATGATTTCGAAGGAGCTAATTTTTCTATTCTAGAAGGAAAGGATTATATTCGTAGTTTAAGACAAGATAACAACCATTAAACTCAGCGGTTAAAGAACATGATTCCTTAAAAAGCTCAATCACCAGTCAATAGATTAAGCAATTTATGTGCCAAATATAAAACAACAACCCCCACCACAACCCCGGAAGCATTTGACAAAAATAGTTGATCAGGAAACCAATAATGATCGATAAGATTCCACAAACCGCGCCAAACAAAAATCAAGCCTAGAGAAATAATCAAAGCAAACCATGCTTGATGATGCTTTTTCAAATAACGCATGCGTCGAAAAAGAAGCTGTTCCTCTTTAATAAATTTTTCACATATTTTTTGTTCTATTTTTTTTATTTTCTTCTTAAATTTAGTTTTTCGCATATTTATAACCATTTTGATTTGTGATTTTCTACTAATTGATATAGATTTCGCAGGAACAATAAAACTATTCCTTACTTATTTTGAAAAAATTATAACACAGTGATCAAACCATTACACTTAGGTAACAAAACTTTCCCGGTAAATATTATTCAGGGTCCACTGGCTGGTGTTAGCTGCGCTCCTTTTCGATTTCTAACCTGGAAGTATGGGAAACCAGCCTTTTCATGTACGGAAATGATTTCATGTAAAGCGCTGCTAAACAAACCAAAAAAACTATATCACCGCTATATTGCAAAAGATCCCAATGAAGGTCCTATATGCTATCAATTGTTTGGTAACAATCCCGAAGAATTGGCAACAGCAACTGAAATCATCACGGATTATGGGGCTGATTTAATTGATTTAAATTGCGGCTGCCCCGTAAAGAAAGTCCGCCGTCAAGGGGCTGGCTCCAGCCTGCTATCTGATGCGCCCAAACTTTATAAAATGATTTGTGCCATGAAACAAAATACTGGTTTACCCGTGTCAGTTAAAATTCGTGTTGAAGGAAATGGTGAAGAAAAATTTAATCTGGACATCGCCAAAGCAATCAGTGACGCTGGCGCAGATTTTTTAGTTGTGCACGGACGACGTTGGACTGAGCATTATGAAACACCCGTCCATCATGATCAAATCCAATTTTTTGTCGAACAGATGAAGATTCCTGTGATTGGTAATGGAGATATTTTCTGTGTTAATTCATTAAAAAAAATGCTCGCAACTGGCTGCGCTGGGGTTATGCTTGCTCGAGCAGGTGTCGGACAACCATGGCTTACACAAAAGTTGATTGCCGAAATTAATCAACAACCATTTATCAGTCCAACTCCAAAAGAAATTGGTTCGATTTTTCTAGAACATGTTCGATTATTGATAGAACTATTTGGCGAAGAAAGGTTTGCTATTTTACAAGCACGTAAACTTATTAAATATTATGCTCGCGGCTTACATAATAAAAAGGATTTATGTATTGATGTTTACGCTTGTAATGATTTAGATACTTTAATAAATATCTGCTTAAACTATTTCACTTAAGTGGCTTTACGGTTTTTCAATACTAAAAATAAGTTATCGTATTTGTTGTGAATATTCCAAACATACCACCCATCCATACCACTATCATCAATGGCAGCGAGTTGTTTAGCGATGTAATCTCTTTTTTGTTGCTCTGAAAGAGGGTAGCGATAATTATATGTTTCAATAAATGGATAAACCTTAAAAGGGATTTTGCCATGAAACTGTTTACGCAAGGCGGTCAAACGAGAATGCACAGCTTCATAAGGCATTGTTGCATATTTACGATATGGTTCAAAATGAGATGGGTAAACCATTGGGCATGCAGCATCGATACTATCAGCAAATAGGGTTAGGCTTTGCCCAATATAAATAGAATTGCCAAAACAAGTAACCCCAAAAACATCGATTTGCAGAGGGATTCCCCGTGCCGCTAATTTATTTTTATACCATTTAATTACTTTATAAATATTTTGTGCATTTTTAGATGATGGCGGTTGCTTGCTTGTATAACGAATATAATCCAACTGTATTTCATCTGCTCCAAGCTTAATTGCCTGATCTACTAGCCGGTATCTCTTTTCCCAATAAGCTACCGATGAAACCTGTTGATCCTTGCCCCCATCAGGAAAAATCACAATCCTAGCAACATATTTGATACCATTTTTTTTAACTAATTCAATGTTTTCTTGATAATGTTGCGACATATATCGAAAATCAATAACAAAAGTATTAATCCCTACTTCTTTTGATTTATCAATTAGATATTGCAGATCTTTTGCATTATTGACAGTTGATTCATTAATATAAATTCCTTGCTCTCGTGCCTGCACGGAAAAAATTGGAAAAACAACCAACAATACTACTAAAATAGTGAAAGCGAATGATGAAGCTTTGTGGGTTAATGATTTCAAAATTCAAAATAACGCATCTACCATCCATAAGCTTTATTCTTTCAATAAAGAAAGAAGCGAAGGAGAATTTATTTTAAAGATAATTTTACTTACATGTTATATAATTTAACGATTCCATAATCGTTCATTAACACAGTCTTTCACACAATATATGAAAATAAAAAAAAACCAAGTTTTTGTTAGCTTTATTTTATCCCTATTATTAACAACTTTTCCCTTGTTTTGCTACGCCAATAATTCCACAAAAAAACTCATAGCACTAACTTTTGACGACGGACCTCATATACAATACACCGAAGAGGTTTTAAATATTTTAAAAAAGAATAATATCAAAGCTACTTTTTTTGTTATTGGCGGTAATGTCAAAAATCATCCTGAACTACTCAAAAAAACCTTTGCTGACGGGAATTTAATTGGTAATCACTCCTATACTCATCCTAACCTTTCTAAAATAGATTCAAAATTAATCACGAAAGAGCTAAATAGAGCTAACGATATAATTTACAAAACAATTCATGTCTATCCAACTTTAATGCGACCACCTTACGGCGCATGCGATACTCACTGCGACAAAGTTGCCAATACACTTGGGTTTAAAAAAATTAATTGGGATTATCTGGTAAATGATTGGGATGTTAATAAAACAACAGCTGGAATTATTGCAACAAATATTATTAAACATGCGGGTCCAGGAAAAATATTAAGCATGCACGATGGCGGCGGAAATAGAGAAAAAACCGTAAAAGCCCTACCGAGCATTATTGCGACTCTAAAAAAAGAAGGTTATCAATTTGTTACAGTTGCCGAACTACTCAACACCAAGCCATATCGTAAAAATTAATTAACAATGAGTCAGTTAGATCGAATTGAAAGACTAGCAAAAAAAGCATACTCTGATCAAAAAACTGATCTTGATAGGGTTAACCAGATTTTGTATTTACTGGATAACCCTCAAAATCAATACCCAGTGATTCATATCGCCGGAACCAACGGCAAGGGCTCAACAGCGGCAATGCTTCATTCTATTTTACAAACAGCTGGCTACAAAAGCGGTTTATATACTTCTCCACACTTTTTATCCTGTAATGAAAGAATTCGCATTAATAATCACTTGATAACAGATACCGATTTGGAATTGTGTTTAGCTAAAGTTTTTTCTATACCTATATCGACAGAATTATCTTATTTTGAAATCCTGACTGTTACGGCTTTTTGCTATTTCGCCAGCAAAAAAATTGATTTTCTCGTATGTGAAACCGGTCTGGGTGGGAGACTAGATGCAACCAACGCGGTTAAAAACAAACTAGTTTCCATAATAACTTCTATTGATTTTGACCATACAGAAATACTTGGAGACAATTTAGCAAAAATAGCCTACGAAAAAGCTGGTATTTTCCTAAAAGGCGTGCCTATTGTAACAAACACTGGACATGCGATTACAGACAAAATCTTAACCAAACAAAGTTCTTTAAAAAATTGCCCAATCTTTTTTTATGACCGGGATTTTTATTCACAAAAACCGACTACCAACTGGCAAAAACTTAAACAAACTTTCTCTTATCGGGGAATTGATAATAATTATTCTCAAATAGAACTAGCTATGCTCGGCGAGCATCAAATCATGAACGCCACTCTAGCGCTAGCCTCGATCGAAATCATCAAAAAACAATATCCTATTTCTAACCAATCAATTTATAAGGGACTAAAAAAAGCATCTTGGTCAGGAAGATTTGAAATACGTAAATTACAATATAAAGATAAATCTTTAACTTTTATTCTGGACGGCGCACACAATGCTGCCGGGTCAATAGTGCTACAAAAAACTTTAGCAGCCTCTCCTTATGCAAAAACAAATTTGGTTTTTATTATGAACGTGTTATGCGACAAAGATTACCAATCTATTTGTAGCAATCTCAGCAAATTGGCAAAAAAAGTAATTATTCTGCAAATTAACAATCAACGAGTGCTAGAAACCAATATTTTACATAAAGAATGGCAAAAATATCTTCCCAACTCTAAAATATATATAGCGAATAATTTTATGGATGTTTTTAAATTTTTAGACAATATAGATACCAGCATTTGCGTAACTGGTTCGTTATATGTCGTGGCTGAGACCTTGTTTTTTTTGAAAAACGCAGGTTTACACGCAGATTAAAGTCCTCACCTACAGATATTCATATTAACTATTGCTGGATATTTCTATTTAGAATAATATTAACATCTCAGGTTTTTTAAATTTTTTAAAATATGGAGTAACAATGAAAAAACTAACAATAGCGGCATTAGGAATTGGCTTATTATGTGCCAATGCCTATGCAATAGACAACCAATCCACACAATCCAAAATAGGTAATCAAATGCAATCAGCACAAAATAATGGTCAAATAACCGGCGATACCTTTCTAGCAACCAATAAAACCAAACCAGGAGTAACTACCCTACCTGATGGTTTACAATATAAAATTATTGTCGAAGGAAAGGGCACTCAACCAACAAGAACCGATACAGTGACTGTGCACTATGCCGGTACCTTAATTGACGGTACAGAATTTGACAGCTCATACAAACGCGGTCAACCAACAAGCTTTCCAGTCGGCGCCGTAATCCCAGGCTGGGTTGAAGCATTACAGCTAATGAAAGTCGGTTCAACCTGGGAACTCTATATTCCAGCAAATCTTGCTTATGGTGAAAGGGGCGCGCCTCCAAGCATTGGGCCAAATCAAGTATTGATATTCAAAGTAGAATTGCTTGGCATCAATAAGTAACCTTCACGTTCGCCAACAGGGAAGTTAGCAACTTGAATGACGTAGCTACAGACTTGAAGCCTGCGATATATTGCGCGCAATAATTGTAAGTTACACAGACTAAAGTCTGCGGCTACGAAATCGTTATTAATTAGAATCATTCAACAACGCCACTTTGAATTATAAGAAATAAAAATCATGCACTCTATAAGATTTAGTACATTACTAATATTTTCCTGCCTGTTTTCTTCTCTACTATGCTCATGTTCTATCCACCGTTCTACCGATTTTGCTTCCGAAGATAAAGAAACTAAAGCTAAAGACCCAATCAAAGATTTTTTCTATTATGCAGCACGTCTACCACAAAACATTAATACTTATGGCGAAAAAGTAG
>Ga0209417_1003784_pt1 | contig 19410 bp, 14 predicted proteins | sample RifGroF2_FD_184002 | JGI IMG/M metagenome (GOLD analysis project Ga0209417, IMG submission 184002) | Groundwater microbial communities from Rifle, Colorado, USA - Groundwater F2 (SPAdes) (version 2) | ecosystem: Environmental > Aquatic > Deep subsurface > Groundwater | place: Rifle, Colorado... | reverse complement strand
AGATCCTGCTAAAAACGATTGAAGTCAAATGAAAGTTTTCAAAATCATTAATAGAATAAAAATATAAAGGATAAAAAATGGGATATCTGGCAAAAGAAGAACGTGATTTCAGGTTGAATAAAGTTAGAGAATTGATGAAAGAAAAATCATTAGACGTGGCGTTAATCTATTACGATGAATTTAATATTGGAAATGGTTGGTATTTGACGGGATGGTGCCCGCAATTTGAAAGTGGAGCTGTTCTAATACCTGCAAAGGGCGAGCCAATGATTCTTGGCGGGCCAGAAAGTGAACCTTTTGCAAAGCAGGACAGTGCTATAACAGAAACGCGTAATTTTCCTGTCTTTATGGTGCCCGATGAGGAATATCCAAATGCCACAATCATAAATTTCTCGAAACTATTTACTGAGCTTTCAGAAAAGATGGGCAGAATCAAACGCATTGGTTTGGTTGGTGCGGGAAGAATGCCTGCTGATTGTTATAAGCAAATCGTCGAAGGTTTTTCGAATGTTGAATTGGTTGATATAACCTCTCAATATGTACAATTACGCTATGTTAAGAGTCAATGGGAAACTGAACAAATTAAAGCTGCTTTCGGCCTTGCAGACGAATGTTATGAAGCAATGATTAACACAGTTAAACCGGGCGTTAGCGAAATAGAAATTGCGGCGGCAGGTGAATATGCGGCAAGAAAACTCGGAGCGAGCGGATTTGGTTTTAGCGCTATCGTCGGCAGCGGCAAACGTGCTAATGCTGTTGTGCCAACTGCAAGTTCTAAAAAGCTTGAAGATGGTGAACTTGTGATGCTTGGACTTGCCCCAAAAGTGAAAGGGTATGCAGGCGTATTTGGGCATACAGTTGCAGCAAATGGAAAATATACAGACAGCCAAAAAGAATGTTTGAAGCATCTTGGAGAAGCATTCAAGTTGACGAAGTCTCAACTTGCCATTGGAAAGAGCGGACGAGAGATTGATAAACCTGGCCGTGAATACTATAAAAAACATGATCTACTGAAATATATTGTATGCCCATTTGCCCATACTATAGGAATACATGAAGCTGAATCTCCTTTCTTTGGACCTAATAGTGATGATGTTCTTAAGCCAGGTATGACGGTTTGTGTAGATGTGAGTTTCTTTGGTCATCCTGAATGGAATGGTACGAGAATCGAGACCGGGTATGGCCCCTCAGAAAAAGGCCCCAAGCCGATGAGCCCTAAAATGGATAAAATATTAACAAGCCTATAAGTCTGATATATTATGAATACACAAATTATATTTGGTTTTGATATGGAGACAGATATAGGCAGTTGGACGCCTTTTTATGAGGGGCTTGTTCATGGTACTCCAGAGATCCTGAAAATATTAGAAAAAAATAACGTCAAAAGTACTTTCTATTTTACAGGTGATGCTGCTCAATCTCATCCAGAGATTGTTAAAATGGTCTCCGCAGCAGGGCATGAAATCGGCTGCCATAGTCTTTATCATGAAACTTTAGGTGATGAATTGATACCGATTCCGGGACTTAGGTCTGTGTTACCCGAAGAATGCTATCATCGTGTTGAAGTTGCCACTAAAGTTGTCGAAGATGTTGCGCAATGCAAGATGCTGAGTTTTCGTGCGCCTCGTTTGTGGGGAAGTACCGCGTTAGTCAATGCGCTTGAGGATTTGGGATATAAGACAGACGCATCTTATCCAATGTTTTTCCACAAGGATAGATTGACTCCTTATCATCCCAGCAGGGAGAATTGGATCTGCCAGGGCGATATGAAAATAACAGAAATCCCTAATTTCGCGGATATGACTATTGAAAGTACTGATATTGGCGGCAGGGACAGGGATCAATGGCCGAAGTTCAGGACTCAAAGCGCCTCGGCATTGATGGTGAACATTAATAACATGTTAGAAATGTATAAGAAGAAGAATCTTCCCGCGATTTTTTGCTTTTACTTGCATCCCTGGGAATTTTATGAAATGCCTGAGGGACTAATACATTTTGGTGAAGGAGCGGTAAAGCCTGATCCTTTTATAGTGAAAAATTGCGGAAAATATGCACAAGAACAATTAAATCTTCTAATTCAACTATTAAAAAATACAGGGGCAATTTTTAAAAGAGCAATAGAAATTGTTTAGAGATTGTAATCATGAATAACTTCCAAAAACTTGTAGAATTTAAAAAAGATAGTGCCTTTACTTACAACAATACTAATGCAAAAATAGTCTTTGTGCCGGATTTAGGGGCAAGAGTATTTTGTGAGTTTAATAATGAATCACTGCATAGGCTTGATATTGAGAATGTATACACGCCTAACAAGCCTTTTAATAATTATGGTGGGAACAATTTCTGGCCTGCTCCAGAAGGTGGTATGTTTGGATTTAACTATGATGGCGATCGATGGCTAGTACAGCCTGCCATTAATAACGAACCTTTTATGCTAAAATCAATTTCTAAAAGTTCTGCCGTTGCGGAAAAAATAACAACACTTCAAAACCGTAAAGGTACTAGAATGAAAGTGAAAATGCAGCGTGTTTTAGCAATTGATAATGCAGCTGCAATAGTTTCAAACGAAAATATAAAAAATACGTTTGCATGTACAGTTGAAGATAAAATTGATATTTTAGATGAAACTAAAATCGTGGATGGTCTGCTTGCCTGTTGGACACTTGAACAGTTTAATGCTTCTGATGAAACATTTTCATTTGTAAAAGTTAAGGATCCTGAAAAGGCAATTAACTTTGATTTTTATGAACATCCAGGAGAAAGAATAACTTACAAAAAGGCTGGATTTGTTTACAAAACAGATGGCCAAAAGACAGGGCAAATAGGGATAAAAGTTTCTGCTAATGCAGAATTTGTGGGTTTCTACGATTTATCGAAGAATCTTTTATGTATCCGAGAAATTGTAGAGGAATCCACAGGCACTTATTTTAATATTGCGGATAATGCGCAGCCTAATGGCCCTTATTCGGCTGCTGATAATTATAGTATCTATAATGGGAACAAGGAGCAGGGTTTTTTTGAAATCGAGACCATTGGAGCGGCTAAAATCAATAGCGGCATTCTTAAGGGGTCTACGCTTAAATCAAGAACTACCTTTGCTCAATTTAATAATTGTGAAGATTTAAAATTATTCATTTCTAAAATTTTGGAGTAATTATAGTGAATAAATTCCTTGAGCATAGGATTTTTAGAAGCAAAGACGCTGATTATTGGAGTTATGAAATTGAAAACTGTTTGGAGACTCACAGTGAACAAAGATTAAAAGCCATAGCAGATGCCGGCTTTACCGGAATTTGGGTTAGGGGTATGTTAAGGGAACTTTGCCCAACAGCTTTATTTGAAAAATATTATCCACAAGCCCAAACAAATATTAGTAAACTTCAACAATTGTCTGCACGAGCCGCAAAATATGGTCTGGGCCTTTGGATGTTTTTTACAGAGCCATTAGGGTTGGATGTGAACAGCCAATTTTGGAAAGATAATCCTAATTTGGCTGGCTGCAAAATACAAGTTTATGACCGAACGCCGGAATACAGTCTTTGCTCATCAACAAAAGAAGTACAGGATTATTTGAAAAATGGTTTCGCAGAACTTGCATCGCAAATCGATCTACAAGGCATATTTTTAATAACTGCAAGCGAGCATATTAATAACTGCTGGGCACATGTACTGACTAAACCGGAAAATTTTGAATCAGCTGAAACTTTCTGGTTAAAAGAATGTAAGTGTCCAAGATGCGGTCAGAGAAAATCATCGGACGTTATATGTGAAATTATAGATCTGATCCATAAAGGTGTAAAGTCAAGCAACCCTAAAACGAAAATTGTTGTATGGGATTGGTCATGGAATATGAATTCCAATCCGCCTTACAGTGATATCGTGGGAAAATTGCCGAAAGATATTACTTTAATGGGTGACTTTGAAAGAGGCGGCCATATAAAGCTTCTGGATAAGAAATTGGTAGTTGAAGAATATAGCATGATGTACACCGGCCCATCAGAAAGATATAAAGCTGAAGTTGAAAAACATTCTCCTGATCGTGAGATGTTTATAAGATCTCAACTAAATACAACTCATGAACTAAATTCTGTATGTAATTTGCCAATGATCGTATCTATATTTAGAAAATTAAAGTATGCTTACGAATCTAATATTGCGGGCTGCATGTTTACATGGAATTTTGCCGCTGAAACAGATACTCTAAACGTTTTCCTTCTTAAAGAAATTGTAGAATCATATAATGGCGAGGACGAAAATGCCTGGCTTACAAAACTTGCAGAAAAGTATTTCGGAACTAACATCAATACAAAGGAAATTGTTGAAGCATGGTATCTATTCGATAATGCAGGAAAATATTATCCAATGAATGGTAATAAATTTGTCTATTTTGCTCCTGTAAATTATGCACCAGCTTACGATCTAAAACTTAAGTTTGATGGGTCGCCCATGGGATCATGTGATTCAAGAGAGCCTCATGGTGATTATCTTGAAGAGAGCTTTGGCTCGCTTAACATTGATGAGATAATTCAGCTTCTCGAAAAATTGGTTAGCGGCTGGAAAATTGCATGTGATAAATATGTGAAAGCTATTGGTCAACATATTGAAATATATAATGCTCTTACGGCGTACCATTGTTTTAGAAGTACGCTGAATATTTACAAATGGTACAAGGATAGAAAACCCCTGCAAAATGAACCCATGACAAATACTCAAAAAAATATAATCGCAGATGAGATTGAAAATTTACATTGCTTAAAGGCGATTCTTAAAAAAGATAAAAGGCTTGGGTTTAATTTAGAGGCAAGAATGTATATGTTTAATGGCGAATTAATAGATGCTAAATTAGGAAAGCTGCAAAAGATAATGTCTCTATAATGTTATTTGCGAAAAAAATGGCATTTGTACCGAAGTAAATGGAGGGTGTGAAATAAACTGTGTAAATGGTCATAGAATTTGTTAAACTTTTAATATGAAAGGATTTCTATGACTGACAAGACACAGGAACAATTGATTGATGAGCTGATAAAGGGTTACACCGGCCCCGCATCGTTTTGGGGCGAAACCGGCATATTTGCCCAACTCAAGAAGAAGATTATCGAACGCACCCTCGATGCTGAGATGGACAATCATCTGGGCTATTCCAAGCACGACCCAAAAGGACACAACAGCGGCAACAGTCGCAACGGCAAAGGCAAAAAGACTGTCGTCATCGATTCTGAACCAGTAGAACTTGAGCCGCCAAGAGACCGAAACGGCAGCTTTGAGCCGCAGCTTGTTCCAAAACGTCAGAAATATTTCGAAGGTTTCAACGACAAGATACTTGCGATGTATGCCCGTGGCATGAGCGTTCGGGACATACAGGCATGTCTGCTGGATATGTACAAGGTGGATGTTTCCGAAGGACTTATCAGCCAGGCAACTGAAGGCATAATGGAAGAAGTCAAAGCCTGGCAGAATCGCCCGCTTGACAGTGTTTATCCGATAGTGTTTCTGGACTGCATTGTGGTTAAGAGCAGAGAAGATGGCAAGGTTACCAATCGCAGCGTATATCTTGCACTGGGAATAAATATGGAAGGCCAGAAAGAATTGCTGGGCATTTGGATAGCACAAAGCGAAGGAGCTAAGTTCTGGCTTGGTGTTATTACAGAACTTAAAAATCGCGGGATAAAGGATATATTCATTGCTTGTGTGGATGGCTTAAAAGGCTTTCCAGAGGCGATTGAAAGTGTATTTCCGCAAACCGAGATTCAGCTTTGCATAGTCCATATGATTCGCAATTCCGTCAAGTATGTAAACTGGAAAGACCGCAAGGAATTATGCAAAGACCTCAAGAAAATATATTCATCATCTACCGAGCAGCAGGCTGAAACTCAACTCGATGCTTTCGCCGAGAAGTGGGACAGCAAGTATCCTACCATCAGTAAAGATTCCATTCTTCGATTATCCAGCAGATATTCGCAAAGTGATATATACCACCAATGCGATAGAATCTCTTAACCGGTCGTTGCGTAAAGTAATAAAAACAAAAGGAGCGTTTCCGAACGACGCATCTATACTGAAGATATTTTATATGGCACTTGCAAACATATCGAAGAAATGGACGATGCCGATACGGACGTGGAATGCGGCAATAAGCCAGTTTGCGATAAAATTTGCCAGCAGAGTCGAACTGTAAAATAGGAATCCGCCTACTGGCGGAATTGATTTAATAAGTTTATCGCAAAGAAGCCAAAACAGAAAAAGCTCCGACAACAATTATGGCTGTGGGAGCTTTCTGTTCCGGCATCGCTCTGACGCTGGGTTACTGTTCAGCAGAGCCTTATCCTTCAGAGCGATATAGACAAAATAATAGAAATGAGTTATAATGGCAAGCGTGAATTAAAATCGTTAAGACCGTTTACACAGTTTATTTCACACCCTCAGTAAATGTACAAATGCCAATCTTTATAACTAAATTAACTAATAAGTTTATAAAGCGGCTATCTCTGTAATTTTTTGTGGAACAAAGTATGATCGCGTTAAAGCTTCGGCATATTTTACACCAATTTTACTTCCATGAAATCTTGCTCTTGCCTCAAGCTGCCCAGACAATTGATCAAGGTGATCTTGAGCGGTAACAAATTGTCTCCATGATTCCAATTTAGCTTCGAAGGTATCAGTAATATCGACGATATGAGTTGGTTCAGGCATTGTTTGCAGTACCTCAAAATGATACATTGCAGGCGCTATCCAAGGTTTGCCTAAATCTGCGCTGCAATCCCATCCAGCTTGCCACCATGAATCGCACGCCAATCTAGCCATTGCTCTATGCTGAAAGTACTCCAACCAATAATGCCCAAAGATAACATCAGGCCGTGTTCTTCTTATTGCTCCAATACATTGGCGATAGGTCTGACGATTATCCTGTACCCCAAAATCAGGCACATTAAAACATTCAAAATCTTCTACACCGAGTACTTTGTGTGCTTTTACAGCTTCAGCTTTGAAGATTTCTACACATGTATCTTTGTCAGACATTTTTGTGAAAGCTTCATCGCCATTGCCAAAACATACAACTGATACTTTGCATCCATTGTTAACATATTTTCGTATAATACCGCCAACAGCAATGATTGAATCATCAAGGTGGGCAGCTAATATTAAAACTTTTTTCATAATATATTCCTTATAATTTAATCGTTTTCGCAATATCCCATACAGCCATAATATGCCATATTATCCTGTGTCGTATCTAATCTCCCAAATTGAGCCACTATCGGCCTATCTGCTCGAACCCTAATTGCATATTGGGTTAATGGAGGTATTTTAATGCCGCCAATATCCGAAGGCTTATCTAGCCGCAGCGCGATAATTCTTTCAGCACCAACATTAATTTTAATATCTTTATCAGCTTCTTTGTCAGAATAGTAGATATCAAGCTTTACTTCAATGGGGATGTTTGATGTATTTAGAAGCATTAAAGCTTCATGCGCTTCCATTGATCCTTTATTGTTTTTTTCTGGAAGGTACCCGTCAGGAAAATACCATATCTTTTTTCCACCGATCATAATTTTTTCCTGAATATATAAACAAAAATTGGATTAAACTATTTTGCAACTTTTCCCGACATTTCACAAACAAGGTCGCGATAAAAACGGTAGTTATCGAAAGATACATCAGGCGGAATAGCATGATCGCATGATGGAATAAAACCGCCATCTTCAAAGCATTTTTCGAGAATAGGTGAAATTTCTGATCTTATAATCTCTTTCGAGGTAGCTAATATTCGTTTGTCGATTCCACCGAAGAAACCAATTTTCTTTCCATATGTTTCACGCAGTTTGATAACATCCATTCCTGCGGCTACTTCCAAAGGATGCATAATATTTATTCCTGCATCAAGCCACAATGGTATGAGTTCATCAATATTTCCATCCGAATCAACCATTGCGATCGGAATATTTGCGGCATTAACCTTTTCCATGATTTTCTTATAATATGGACTGCAATATTGTTTAAACATTTTTGGTGAAATCAATGGACCTGTTTTGTAGGCCATGTCTTCCCAGAACATAACCCAATCTAGTTTAATACCAGTCGAAAGGACTCTATCGAGCATTTTTAAGGAGAGATTTGTTAAGTATTCCAGCATTTCCTCTATTAAAGCAGGGTCGTCGTAGAAAAGTGTTGAGATATTTTCCACTCCCCACCAATTTCGCAGATGTCCATACGTGCCGCCAACCCACATACCAAGTGGATAATCGCGGTTGTGCTCATTTTTTAGCAATTCCAAAAAAGTATTTCCGATTCGTTGCTCGCTATCCGGATTTAATCTTTTTTTAAATTCATCCCAGTCTTTTCGCGATTCCAGAGGATAGCGAACCCATTGCGGCATAGCTGGCGGCGGTTGATCTTTCAAAATTTTAACGATTTCACCATTTGGATTTTGCCGAATTAGAAATTCCTCATTTTCTTCCAATGTAGTTATTCCAAAGTCTGGTACCGGTCCAGCAACATTAACAGGAATACACCATTGAAAAGGATCAAAATCCATATTGAAAAATTTATTAAAGTCCGCATCAACCGGCAAACCTTCATTTTCCCATCGCTTACGGGTTGACTCATAATAAAAATAATCTCCAGACGCAGGACGATCCGGAAAATCAAAGGTCATGGTTTTAATAAAGCGTTCACGGCGATTCATTTTCATTTCCTAAATACCTTTAATGCATAATTCACGAATAGTTGGCGTTAACGAATCCACGCCGCTTTCAGTAATCACGAAACCTTCCTCAATTCTGTTTGAGCCATCAGGATGGCCGAAAAGACTGATATCCGAATTGACACACATTCCAGCTTCGAGTGGGTACGTACTGTTTATATCAGGATAGGGGGATTCCGCTTCAGCCAGACCGATCCCATGCATCGGCGGATAAACATCATATTTTTCCAATCCATACTTTTTAAATACAGCTTTAACTGCGGTCACCATTTCACCGCTTATTACACCGGCTTTAAGATAATTTTGCTGAACATTTGCAGCATCAAACAAAGCTGTTAGGAATTTCTTTTGTCCATCAGAAGCTTTGCCGATTACAAATGGATATTCAACTGTCGCCACATATCCTTCATATTGTACTGCAAGGGCGGCCATGACCATATCCCCATTTTGCATAATTCGATTTGTAGCGCGGCCGATAATGGTAGCAGCTCTTAGACCCGATCCAAAAACTGTAAAATTAATATCTTCGGCACCAGCCATTCTGGCTGCACCTTCACCTGCCCCAGCAGCATATACTTCGGTATTGCCTGGCTGACATGCTTCCATAAGTTTTTTATAGCCTATGCAGGCGAACTCGCCGGCTTTTCGCAAACATGCAATTTCTGAAACTGTTTTTATTAATCTAAGTTTATTAATGATTTCTGCCGCATTTATTATTTCAACATCTTGAACTGCATTTCTTATGCGATCCATAATGGGGGATGGTATGTCGAAGAAACCAACAATTCCAAGTTTCTTACCTCCTGCCAAAACTTCTTTCAATATGTTTTTGAGAGAAGAGAATTTGGCTAATGGATAATCTATTTCCTCTGGTACGCTGACGCATGCGAACTCCTTAATATTTCTAATATCCTGCCATACACACATTGATTGAGCATAAAATTCACCTTCAGGGGCGCCTGCAAATATAGGTTTTCCTTTTTTGGGAATAAAACATGCGCCTCGTTCGAAAATTGGCCAAAAATTGCAAACATAACGCAGATTTTCTTTACGATATTCGTCACCATATACAAGCAACGCATCAATATTTCTTTGTTCCAAAGCTTGCTGAATTTTTTCTATGCGTAATGCAAACTCTTCTTTTGAAATAATTGGTAAATTCATTTTTAGTCCTTTTTACATACATTTTTTTTAACAAACAACCCAGAATTAACTTGTAGTTTGTATGTTACTCGTATATCATAAATAAGTCAATAAAATTAATATTGCTGCTTAAATGCTTTTGGATAGTGGACTGTGAAACTCTATATTCAGTTCAGCTATTTTGACCTTAAAGCGTTATACAAGCAAATCGAAATCACATCTTGGTCGCATCCTCAGAATATAATATATTGATGAGAAGGAAAACTAATGATGTATCGTAGTGGAATCGAAAGAGATAGAGGCCCGCCCAAAGAGTACTTATCTAATCGTACTACTGAAAATTATAATATTTTTGAAGAGAGGATTTTTATGAAAATTTCATTCGAAAAAAATAAAGTAATTTTAATGTTGTTTTTACTATTTTTTACGGTTTATTCTGCAATGGCAGCAGATACAACTATGTTTTATGACAACATTGGTGGCTACTTGGAGAACCGGTTGTATCCTACGGCAAACGTGAATGTAGTGCTTTCCCAAAACAATGGCGATAATCCAAGTATTGGATCGACTATTGGTAACTGGAGTGTTCCAGCGCCAGATCAATTGGTGAGAATAACCAGTGGCAATACTTACAATTATACAACCTTGGCCGTAAATAAAAGTTCAACTGCTCGATATGGTCAGGTTATGGCCAGAGTAGCTTACGCCGGTTGGGATGGTGTGACTTCGTATTCTTTTGTTCGTTTAGGCGTATTTGGCACAAGCAGTCCAACGTTTCCTGCAGAATTAGCTTATGCTTCGACAAACTCTGGACCTGAAATTCAATGGTGGCCCGGTCAATTAAGAAGATTAACAACAGGAGGAGCTGTCAACCTAACAGCTCAAACTGCGGGATTTCACAATGTAACTATTAATTACGATTTGCAAACAGATACTTATGATGTTTGGTATGATCAGACACAAGTGGCTAGTGGCGCACCGTTTGCGACTGCATTGGCTTCTGTACAATCAATTGCAATCGGAGGTGCGTATTGGAATAGTGGAGGTCTTGCCGCATTAGACTACTGGCATTGGAAAACTTCTGACGATGCTGCATTTACATCATACGGCACGCAGATTATTCCAGTAACTGAAAGCTTGTATGTGAATGTAAAATCTTTCGGCGCAGTTGGAGACGGGATTTCAAACGATACGAATGCAATAACCAAAGCTCTTGATTATATTAATGTAGCAGGTGAATATGGAAAAAATACACTTTATTTCCCTGCAGGTGAATATCTCGTTACGAGTACACTGACGATACCAACAAATTGCAAAATACTTGGCGATGGCCGAAATGACAGTCCCACTGCACCACTTGGGTCGATTATTCTCGGTGAGCATACAGGTTCGGCAATTATTAGTTTGGCGGGTCAGTATGGTTGTCAGATTGAGAATATGTGTATAAAAGGTGATAGTGTTGTAACCCCGCAAACAGGGCTTCTGCTAGGTAGAACAAGTGCGGCTTCAGCGGGAGGGCATATAATTAAAAATGTATCTGTGTGCGGTTACTATGGTAAAGCGGCTATTTATTCGATCGCTTCGGAAGAGAATGATTATATACAAATCTTTGCCAGTGTTGCAGGGGGTACGGCAAAACATGTATATTATACAAGTCAATCAGATGGCTTGAGTGTAGGTGGACTCACAGGTTCAAGCAATCAATGTAACAGATTTTATGGATTTTGCTTCCTGCATACGAGTACTGCTGCTGATGCTTCTGTCCTTACTATGAGCGCAGGGTCAGCTAGTGTTGATTGGGCTTTTCGAGATGGCTATCTTGTTGGTGCTGGTGGTTCCTATGTTACTCTGGAAGTTGGTATAGTTGATGGCCAACCTACCCCGGGACCCATTATATTCGATAATGTTGACGGAGAGCCTTCTGGAGGCACACCCATTACTATGTATACGATCAAGGGAAATCCTTACAACAGACAAACATTAAACGGCTTAGTAATACGTGGAGAAGGAATGTGTACAACGGCTACTAACTTCATCTATAACACAGATTGTACATTAAATGCTGCCGAAATTTCAGCAGTAGCTCCAAAGAAGCCAAGTACATTCTATGCTCTCACAAATTGTAATGCTAACTTTGCAGGAAGTTCACAAAACATCACTATAACATCTTCTGCGGTTAATAATAACATTAAGTATGCGGGCACTCTCACGATAAGTGGCACAAATACTGGAAACTTCGTGCAGACTCCTAATTTAGTAGGTTTAAGTGGAAATGCACTTACCGATAAATTCCTGATGATTCAGAAGAAGTGGACTTATAATACAGCTGCTCCAACTTCAGGAACTTGGGAACAAGGCGATATAGTGTGGAATTCTGCTCCTGTTACTGGTGGTATCCAGGGATGGGTATGCACAGTTTCCGGTACGCCCGGAACGTGGGATGTTATTGGTCTTAGAAGGGCTACTGCCAAACCAACTTCTGGTACATGGTCGCGGGGTGATATAGTTTGGAATTCTACTCCTTCAGCATCAGGAACTCCTGGCTGGATTTGTGTTGCCGGGGGTACGCCCGGAACATGGGTAAGAATGGCCAATTTATTAGCAAATTAAAATTTGGCACAATAAGTGCAACAGAGAATCACAACATTTGCAATTGAAAGTAAGGACGGCTCTGTTTTATTATTTTAACAGAGCCGTTTTCTTTTATATTTATTTTGTTAAACTATATTTTCCTGCGTTCAAAAACATCCGGCAGCCATGCGTTAGTTCGTGCGTCTGCAACTCCAATTGCCCATTTTAAAGAGCTTGGTGTAGCCGGCCGGCTTATAGCAGCTATGATCTCATGTGTGCCAGCATCTAATGTGAGAATACATTTATCATTTAATGGTTGACGATTGAAGCTAGGCAGCCATAGTCCTCCCTGATCGTAACGAAAAGCAAATTGGCCATCAATCCATACTATACACATTTCTGGAGTATTGAACATTATCTTAACCAGCTGTTGTTTACTGATTTTAATCTTGTACTTTACCATGATCGTTGGATAGCGAAGTGATTTATAATCCAGTTCAACAATTGTTCCTGAAAAACTAACAGGACAGGAATCAGTCGGCATTGACCATGCGGGTTCATTCTTTGAAGTAATCGTTCGACACAAATATTGGTTTAAAAATCCTAATTCTGCATGAATCGCCAAAGAGTCAATAGACTGTTCTTCTTTTTTAATAGCAGGGTAACAATAATTAAGTCTCTCGCGTAAATTCAATATTAAATCTGTAAAAGCATCTATTGAAGCTGGTGGTTTTATTCCGAAAATTTCGGGACTTAACACCAATCCCCGTCCAATAGGCTTCTGCCATTGTTCGTCAATACTTTGCGGATTTAAAATTCCCAATAAGGCTGCTAAACTTGCACCTGTACAATCAGTATCCATTCCACAGTTTACAGCTATACAAATACTTTCTCCAAAGTTTCCATTCCCTGCAAGCCATCCTAAGACCATAAATGCTATGTTTACAAGAGCGTCTGTAAAATTACCATTACCATAATGTGTAAGAATTAGTTGTCTAACATATTGCCAATCGGAATGTTGATGCCACCATGCAATAATATTTATTATTATTTGTCTAATCATGCTGGTTTTGGGCAAAAAAGAGAGTCCTGTTTCCAGAAGTTGATGTTGGTTGGATTCTATAAATGCTGCGCTTTCTATCGCAGCCCAAAAGACTTCAGCCCATATTCCTTCTTCTGCATGGTCTACACAGGCATCTTCATATGCATAAGCAGCAGCCAATGCTGGATCACCAGCCGCAAGACAAGCCCATATTTCACTGCGAATCGCGGCACCAATACTGTTGATAAAATAATTGTCGTATGAACCGGTAAGAGGGGGTTTTAATCCTAATGCTATATTGCGTAAAGCAACGCCATACTCATCCGGATAAAATTTGATATGATCTACCCATGTTTGTGCTAGAATATGTCTATCGACCCTTACAGGATTCAATCGGTTAAGGACATTTGCCCATACAATTTGTAAATCTAAATCATCATTGGCTACCATTTCAGTTGGTATAGGTGAGTAATATTTGATATTGAGCTGTTCTTCAACTCCCTCGAATGGAGCGCCCAAAGTGCCGCCTATTGCCTTTCCAAGCCAGCAGCCAAGGATGCGTTCTCGCAGGTTATTAATGTTATTATTATTCATATATAACTATTCCCAATCCGTGTTTCTTGTATTTGAGCAAGGCAAATGGCCAAGTGCTTCAAACATGGCAATTAAATTTTTTATCGGCGTTTCGCATTGATCACAGAGTTAAAAATAAGCCTATTTTACTTTTTAATGGTTATAATTTTAAAACTGAATTTGGGAACTCTAACTTCTAATTTCCATATAGACTTTTCTTTAAACCATTTCGCAGGAGCGTCTTTGTGCCAATCAAATTTAGTATTGATAGGTTTGTTTTTGCTGACAATGCAGCCTTTCCATGATTTATCGCCATTGTTGAAAAGAGCGATCATATCCTCAGTTTCTGTTTTGTTGAATATATACTGAATCGGCTTACCATCAATCCTGTATGGCAAAATATCGCTAATTACCTGGTCATAGATACATTCAGAAATTTGCAATGGATTGCGATGAACAGGATGCATCATAAAATAGGGCAGGGTAGTAACTACTTTTCCTTTACCTATCTTGTTTTCTACAGCTATTGGTGTGTGTTCATAAGGAGCATTAGGTGCTCCCCAACCGCCCCAAAGCCAGTTAACAGTTGTTGCTATTGCTGAAGCGGTTTGTAGTTGAATTTTCTCAAACACAAAACCGTTTTCGAATAAGTTCTTCTTTGTTACCGGACAGTAAGATACACTGCCTCTGGTTTTTTCACCTGTAAATTTAAAGCCTGTAAATTTCTCAATCTGGTTAGATACTTTGCCCGGACGCACCGAAGGAATAGTCCACATTGCGCCTTGTGTACCATGACAAACTGTGTTTTCAAGAAGGCTCTCTGGACAATTAAAATAATTTGTTATATTCGCGACAATCGTACCGCCTGCTTTAACAAATTTTTTCAATTTCTCTAATAACTTTTCATTTATTTTCAATTCGCCTAATAGGATTAAAACTTTATATTCGGACAAAACATCTTCCGGGCAATCCTCGATTATGACATCTATAATATCACCCCAGCGACTTGTTGCTAAACGTCCGCCTTCGAAGACCCTCATATCTTCGCCAGAAGCGATTTTTTCGCTGTATTCCCTTCCGCAGTTCCAGGTATTTTTGCAATATTGCTTTGCTTGGGCAGAATAGTATTCGTCATGGCCAGGAAAAGCCAAATCAAAAAAATGTTTTATCATAAGATCTGCATTTTTTGTCGGCACAGTGCCAAACCAAGTTTGATTTGTGTCTGCATCATCCAATCCGCTCTGTCCATGATCATGTTCAAGCATGACAGCAACTGGTCTATATGGTTTGCCTCGGTTGAATGTTTTTGTAAACTTGCCGAAACGAGAAGCTATTTTTCCCATTGGCGAAAGTTTTGAGTACCACTTTGGCTTATTGATCCAATGGGATGCGTCTGATATTTCCTCATGCAGCAGATTAGCGCCTGCCAAATAGATATACATTAATTCTCGTAAATACAGGCTTTCTGTAAGGCCGCCTTTTCTTTTGCCATTTTCGTCATAATGCAAAGATAAATGAGTACGGTCATTCCATGTAGAAAAATCTATTCCCCAATAAGTGTTATTGATTTTAAATTGATTAGCAGCGCCTCTTAAAAATGCTACTGTTTTTTGCAAACCTTCAGGCAATCCGCAATTGCATTCAACCCAGACAAGTCGAACACCTAATTCATAGGCATAATGAGCCATAGAAGCTTTGCCTAATTGAATCGCAATGTTATTAGTCTTTAAATCGATTCTGTTTTCTTTTAAATAGTCATACCATCTCAATTTAGTATTTGGATCCATGCCGGAAGAAAAGCCTTTCATCCATTCAATAAAGAATTTGTGTGCTTCCTTTTTGGATCCAAACTGCTCTTTCGGGAAATTTATACCTTGAGAATCAGGTTCAGCTGTTATAGACCAGAAAAATCGATCGCCATATTGTTCAGCAGCTTTTTTGAAGATCTTTATATTGTGATCGTGAAATTCTTTTTCGGATTTGCCGGAATTAACAATGTGTCTTTTAAAATCTCCGGTACTAGCATTGCCTATCCAATAATCCATTATAATAAATTCTGCTTCTTTAAAGACACTATCGAGAAACTCTTTTGAAGGCGGGCTATCCCAGACCCAAAGTCTAAAACCATTGCATAAGCCTAATTTTACACTTTTTTCAATAGGTACAATTGGCTGAGGGACATGCTCGAATGTATCTGTAGCATGGCTCGGTAGTCCGCATATTCTTGTTTCATTCGTGATCCAACATTTTTCTGGCATTTTCGACTCCATTTGAAGTTATAGAATAAATTCGCTATTAGTTGATTTCATCAATCCTGACAATTCTTCCAGTCTCTCCCGCTAGCTCCGCTGCATAAGATAATCTCATTGATTCTAGTGCATCCTTGGCCGGGGTGCGAGGAGGAAGACCTTTATGTACTCTTTCAACGATGTCGAGAGTTTGATCGGTGGTGTTATGAAAATAAAAATGGTCTTCTTCTGCAGGCCATTTTAACTGTTCGGCCAGTTTACTTTTCATTCCTTTTTCGCTATCACTAAATTGCCATCTTTTTATTGACCGCCCAAAAACATCTGTTTCTGCAGCACCTTTTGTGCCGTAAATAAAATACTGAAGGCAATGTCCATCTCCATGTTGTTGATCTATGTAATTTCTCAACGGATCACCTTCAAAGGAAGCTGCCGGTGCCATCATAAAACTTAGTTGGCTTACCGCGCCTTTTCTGTACTTACATATAGTATTATAATTATCGCGTATTTCAAAGTAATCTATAACATTAGGGGCGCACGCTGAAAATACATCTACCACTTCATCGCCTATCCACCATCTGGGCAAATCGACGTAATGGCATAGTTTTTCTAAAAACATTCCTCCTGCCAAAGATTTTTTTATTCGCCAGGATTTTTTACCAAAAAACTCGCTGCAAACATAAAAGCAATGAGTGTTTACAATTTGACCGAGCAATCCTGTGTCTATCCATTCTTTAACTTTAGTATAGAGTTTTGAATAACGCAGTTCAAATCCTATCTGTAGAAAACTCCTATTTCTTTCTGCAGTTGACACTATTTCCTCGGCATCTGACACAGTATTAGCAATCGGTTTTTCACACATTGCTGCTTTTCCGGCATTGAGGCAAGCCAGAGTAAGTTCTTTATGCGCATTATTAGAACTAGTAATAAATGCGAGTTTTATTTCGTTATCGGAAATAATGTTATTAAGGTCGGTAGTTGTCCGAAGTATCTTGGGGCAGGAAAGATTTTCTAATTGCTTTTTATTGATATCATAAGCGACAATTTCATTTACGTATGGGCTTTTCGTAAGGTGATCTATAACCGTTTTTCCCATTTCACCAGCGCCAAGAACTGCGACTTTCATTTTTTTTGCCTCCAATTGGATTTCTTTAAATCAAGAGTTAATCGTAGGTTGATATACGAGTATACATTATCACAAAAATTATATCTGTCTATAAGAAATTTGTTATATATTAGATTTACTAAGAGTCGTCTGACTATTTTCGCTTAGGCGGACAGGTAGATGCGCGGATGATTAATTCGTCATCCATTTCCTCAAATACTGGAACAGATTTTTGATTCGTAATTTGCTCTATTATAATATTGACTGCTCTCAAGCCCAATTGAGCAACAGGTTGCGCAACTGTAGTTATGGGAGAAGGCAGTAACTCGCAAGCCTTATCACCGCTGTAACCAATTAAGGAAATATCTTCCGGTATTCTTAGGCCATTTTGTGTTAATCGCTTGTATAAACCAATAGCTACGGGATCGTTAAACGCCATTATAGCTGTTGGTAATTTTTTTAGTTTTAAGATTTCTTCTGCCGCTGCTTCGCCATCTTCAAGAAAGTATCCTGATTCAATAGTAGTCTCTTCTGAACTTTTATACCCTGCTTCTTTCATTGCTGAACGATAACCAGCTAATCGCAAATCACTTGTATAAAAACCTTTAGGCCCTGAAACAAATGCGATGCGAGAATGGCCTAAGCCCAGGAGGTATTTACACGCTTGATAGGTGCCTTTTTTGCTATTGGTTCCAAGATAACTGCACGATGCCCCTTGTGTATACTGATCAAGCAGCAGGATAGGCACATTTGATTTTGTTACGGATTCGAATTCAGGCAAATCTTTTTTCAAAAGGTTTGCGCAAAAGATAATTCCATCAACTTGAAGGCCCGATAAAAACTCTATTTCTTTGAATGAGCTATTAGCGTTGTTTTCTGAATGGCAAATTATAATGTGATATCCTAAACTGCGTGCCTGACGTTCCATTGATGCAAGAAGGTCAGACCAGAAACCGTGCGGATTGTTGGCAACAACCATTCCGATGGCAAAGCTTCGTTGTAATTTCAGGCCTCGAGCTAAAACATTTTTTCTATAACCATGTTTTTTAGCTTCTCTTAGGACTCTATCGCGAGTTACTGGACTAACATTTTTTTTGTTACCCAAAACCCTATTAACCGTAAGATAACTTACGCCAATTTTTTCAGCCAATTCTCTTTGTGTTAAACTAATTCCCATAATCAATTCTGTAAAAAAATCCAATTAATATACGAGTATACACCCAAAAAGGGTTCAAATTCAAGGTAATTTTATAAAAGATTATTTTACTAAATAAACCTAATAATGTCTGGAATGGTTTACAAAAAGATAATTTATAATTTGTCTTGACTTTATAATGTTATACGAGTAACATGTGTTTATGATAATCGAGTAAAGTCTTTGGCAATTAAATGAACAAAATCAATGCTGGAATGAGAATTAACCCAAATATCAGATTCAATCTAATCTCCGGCTATATTTTGCTTTTTTGTTTGTATGTTAAATACCATCGAGATTGATTGTGGCATTAATTTCGATCGGTATGAATAATACTGCCACATATTATTACGGAGGAAGGTTATGAGAAGCAAATCTATGAAAATGGTAATTTTATCAACCGTGTTAGTGGTACTGGTTGCGATTTGTCCCGCAATGGCAACAGTCACAACATTATTTACTGACAACATTTCTGGGTATGCAGCCAATGCGGATTATACTACCCAGAACCCAGAAGTGGTTTTGAGCCAGAATTCCGGCTGTGCGCCATGGATATCAGATGGGGCGGGCTGGGATACAACGTATCCAGCAAGCGCTCTTACAGTTCCGAACCAGGGTGTATACATTGGCAGCGGCTGGACAAACAATTATACAACAATAGCGGTAAACAAGAGCACGTCCGCCCGCTATGGTCAAGTTATGGCCAGGATAGCATATCAAACGGATAATTCCGTACCGAAGTATTCTTTTGTTAGATTTGGTTTATTTGGTGCACAAAATGGAACGTTTGCTACTGAAGTTGTAAGTAAAAATGCTTATCTTACTGATCCTGCA
>Ga0209417_1003783_pt1 | contig 19415 bp, 23 predicted proteins | sample RifGroF2_FD_184002 | JGI IMG/M metagenome (GOLD analysis project Ga0209417, IMG submission 184002) | Groundwater microbial communities from Rifle, Colorado, USA - Groundwater F2 (SPAdes) (version 2) | ecosystem: Environmental > Aquatic > Deep subsurface > Groundwater | place: Rifle, Colorado... | reverse complement strand
GAAGATGCCGGTTACCTGCAGCTAGACGAAAAGACCCCGGAAGCTTTACTATAGCTTGGTATTGGGTTTAGATTTTTAATGCGTAGCATAGACGGGAGGCTTTGAAGTGTCGCTTTTGGGTGACATGGAGCCGCCAGTGAAATACCGTTCTTTAAAAAGCTAAATTCTAACCTTTGCGGCAAAAACGCAAGGAGACAGTGCCTGGTGGGTAGTTTAATTGGGGCGATTTCCTCCTAAAAAGTAACGGAGGAGTTTAAAGGTCGGCTAGGCGCGGATGGAAACCGCGCTGATAGCGCAATGGCAAAAGCCGGCTTAACTGCAAGACGGACATGTCGAGCAGATGCGAAAGCAGAACATAGTGAACCGACCATTCGCTTTAGAAGCGGTGGAAGATTAACGGATAAAAGCTACTCCGGGGATAACAGGCTAGTTCCGCCCAAGCGTCCATAGCGACGGCGGAGTTCGGCACCTTAACATATCGGGGTGCGGCGCGAGAGATCGCGCAGTCTGGGTTAAAGCATATTTAGGAGAATATGTTTTGATTAAAATATTTGGCTTATAACGGTGAACTCCATGATATAATATAATCATGGACAATACCGTGGGAAGTCTAACTAAACTTGAACGATCGATTATAATCGGATCTCTCTTGGGAGACGGGTACGTGAGAATCATGCCCGGCAGATCAGACGCTTTTTTAGAAATAAATCATTCTATAAAAGCGAAAGATTATGTTGATTACAAATTCAAAAAATTAAAAAGAATTTGTGAATCTGCACCAAAGGAAAGAGTGTCTGGTGATAATCGTCGTGCGTGTAGGTTTTTTACTAAACAACATAAAGATTTAACTAATCTTTATTATATGTTTTATAAAAACGGACGCAAAATAATACCAAAAGACATTGACATTGATCCTATTTCCATAGCCATTTGGTATATGGATGATGGGAGTAAATGTAGAGATGGCGATATCTATCTTAATACTCAACAATTCAGTTTAAACGATCAAAAGATTTTATTGAATTGCTTAAGAAAATTGGGCATAAATGCTCGTCTTAATAGAGATAAGAAATATCATCGTATTAGAATCTTGAAGGAAAGCATAAAAGGTTTTATGGATATTATTAAACCTTTTGTTGCGCCATCAATGAAATATAAGTTAGTTATGACCCCGTAGAGACTGAAGCGCAAGCTGAGAGTGTTTCAAATGAGAAACGCTAATACGCCAACTCCTAACTGCGAGTGATTATCGCAGAAGGAAGAAGATATAGTCCATACCATTAGTAATAATGGAGAAATATACGATGTCGGCTCATCTTATCCTGGGGCTGGAGAAGGTCCCAAGGGTTTGGCTGTTCGCCAATTAAAAAGATACGCGAGCTGGGTTCAGACCGTCGTGAGACAGGTTGGTCTCCTATCTGCTGCAGGCGTTTGATTCTTGAGGAGATCTGCTCTTTGTACGAGAGGATCAGAGTGGACTAACCTCTGGTGTACCAGTTGTTCCGCCAGGAGCATTGCTGGGTAGCTATGTTGGGAAGGGATAACCGCTGAAAGCATCTAAGCGGGAAGCCCACTCCAAGATTAGGAATCTAAGACAGGTTGAAGATGACAACCTTGATAGGCTTTAGGTGTAAGTCCGGCAACGGATTAAGCCGAGAAGTACTAATTGTCGTCCTATTAGGAACTTTGTAAATTTCAGCCACTTATTTGTTTTGAAATTTAAAATACTTAAAATCCTTGTTTGAATATTGATTTAGCGATTAAATACTTTGTTCTGGTGACTTGACGCGGTGGAACTACCTGTTCCCATTCCGAACACAGAAGTAAAACGCCGTAGTGCCGATGATACTCTTTTGGGGAAAGTAGGCAGTCGCCGGTACAAAGTATTTAATCGTTCAAAGCACAAAAGCGGGCGTTTCGGCGTCCGCTTTTGTTGTGCTATAATATGTTCATGAATTGGGCGGCAAAAAGACAATTATTTTACTTTTTGATATTTTTTCTTATTATCGCCGGTATCGGCGGATTGTTTGCTATCAAAATCACCGCGCCGACTTGCGATGACGATAAACAAAATCAAAATGAAGAAGGTGTAGATTGTGGCGGTTCTTGTTCTAAAATGTGTCTGGGGGACATAAAAGATCTTGTTTCAATATGGGTGAGACCGCTTAAGGTGGAAAATGGTAATTACGATGTTGTTGCCATGGTTGAAAACAGGAATCTTTCTCTTGTGTCCGAAGCAATTAAATATCAATTCAAGCTGTATGATAAAAATAATGTGCTCGTGGCGGTAAAAAGCGGACAAACTTTTGCTCCGCCCGGACAGAAATTTGCCATCTTTGAGAGCAATATAGATACGGGCAGAAGAGAGCCAATCAAAGCTTTTATTGAATTTGAGAAGGATATAAAATGGGATATCAATAGAGATGACAAGTTAAGTATCATAGTAACCAATAAAGAATATAATGATGACCGGTTTCCAAAACTTTCAGCCACTCTCGCGAATAAATCCATCCAAGATGCCAAGGGTGTTTGGGCGACGGCTATTATTTATAATTTTAATGGTAACGCCATCGCGGTCAGCGCCACCCGTTTGGAAGTTCTTGAAGCGGGCAACAGCAGTGACGTATACTTTACATGGCCGTACGATTTTGAAGACGACGTGGATTCGGTGGAGTTAATCATTTCTATTGAACCATCCAGCTTTAATCCGTAAAAAATATCATGAGAGCGATATATAAAAATGCCAGCATAGACTGGGTTCTGTTTATTGCCACTTTGCCTCTTCTGGCGGCAGGGCTTATAAGCATGAGGTCTTTCGGGCTGGAATCGGATTATTATTTTACCAGACAGGTTTACTGGATAATTTTCAGCATGTTCCTGTTTTTTTCTTTCAGTTTTGTGGATTGGCGTATTTTTAAAAAAACGGAAGTTTTAGTTGTCTTGTTCTTGGTGGCCAATTTCTTTTTGATGATTTTACTGGTGACCGGCAAGGTTACAAAGGGAGCGGCCAGCTGGTTTGATCTGGGGCTCTTTTCCATAGAGCCGGTAGATCCGCTCAAAATACTCATAATTTTCATATTGGCAAAATATTTTTCTCGTCGGCATATAGAGATAGCCAACATCAGGCATATTATAATCCCGGGTCTTTATGTCGGCATACCAACTTTTTTGGTTTTTCTGCAACCGGATTTTGGCTCGGCCATAATACTTTTTCTCATCTGGCTGGCTATGATTATGGTGGCTGGCATAAGCAAGAGACACCTCATTGCCATTGTTCTTATTTTAACCACCCTCCTGAGCATTTCTTGGTTTTTTGCTTTTGAGCCATACCAAAAAGATCGTATTCTTACCTTTTTAAATCCGGCGAGAGATGCGCGCGGCGCCGGTTATAACGCGCTTCAGTCCACCATTGCCGTTGGTTCCGGCGGAATGTTTGGCAAAGGCATAGGCTTTGGCAGCCAGAGCAGGCTTGAGTTTCTTCCGGAACATCAAACCGACTTTATCTTTGCCGCTTTCGTGGAAGAATGGGGTTTTGTCGGCGCTATGTTTGTTTTTATCTTTTATGCTATTGTAGTGTGGCGAGTGCTTAAAAACGCTTATCTTGGGCAAAGCAATTTTGAAACTCTTTTTGGGATCGGCGTAGCTTCTTTTTTGGCCGCTCATTTCTTCGTGCATATAGGTATGAATATAGGCCTTCTGCCGATTACGGGTACTACTTTGCCGTTTTTAAGTTATGGAGGTTCGCACATGGCCACGGTGTATATGAGTCTCGGAATTTTAATGGGCATGAGAAGATACTCAAGGCATGCTCGTTCGGAAGAAATAGAGGCGGAATATTTGGAATCTAAGTTTGATTAAATTTTAAACATGATAATAGACGGAAAAAAAATAGCGGAAGAAATAAAACAAACGCTTAAAGAAAAAGTTTCTCAATCAGGCAAGAGGCTTTGTCTTGCCGTTGTTCAAGTTGGCAAGAATGATGTGTCTGAGAGATTTATAAAGATGAAGAAAAAATTTGCCGAGGAGATAGGCGTGGAAACCGACGTCATTAAATTGCCGGAGAGCATAAGTAAAGAAGATCTTAAAACTAAAATAAAAACAATTTGCGCCGATAAAAATATTTCCGGAGTAATTGTTCAGTTGCCGCTGCCGGAGAGTCTGCGCCAAGCTCAGAAAGAAATTTTAGATAATATTTCGTCGGAAAAAGATATAGACATGTTGTCTTCTTTTTCTCAGAAAAATTTTAAGGAAGGTAATAGTGTTATTTTGCCGCCGGTAACAGGCGCGGTAAAAGTTATTTTAGAGAAGATTGGTTTAAACGCTAAAGATTTGGCTTTGAAAAATATAGTAATTTTCGGCCGAGGTTCTCTGGTGGGCAAACCGGTTGCGACTTGGTTTGAGAATATTGGCGTCAAGACCGTTGTTATAGACAAGCAAACGATAAACCCCAAAGAGAAGACAATCGCCGCGGATATTATAATTTCCGGTGTCGGCGCGCCGGGTATCATCACTTCTGATATGGTAAAAGAAGGGGTAACTATCGTAGATGCTGGTACTTCTGAGCAAGGCGGCAAACTGGCCGGCGATATGGCGCCGGGAGTGGAAGAAAAAGCTTATTTTTTTACCCCGGTGCCCGGCGGCGTGGGACCTGTAACCGTGGCGGTTTTGTTTGAGAATCTTGCATATTTAAGCAAATGATATTATTTCGTAATTCAAAGAATATCATATCAAATGAATATTAAAGACATAGAAAATTTTTTGGCTGAAAATGGCCACAAACCTTATCGTCTTAAAGAAATTAAGAAGGCGGTGTTTGTGGATTTGGCAACGAGCTGGCAAGATATAAAATTTTTGCCGAAAGATTTGCGCGACAGTCTGGATGAAAAATTTGCTTTTTCGTGTCTTAAAAACATAAAAACTCTTGAATCAAAAAAAGGTGATTCCGTGAAAGTGGTGTTTGAGACGAGTGACGGCTTAAAAATAGAAACCGTGCTGATGAAGCATCTTGCGACCGGCTCAGAACAAGTGGTCGGCCGCAATACCGTATGTATATCTTCTCAGGCCGGTTGCGCCATGGCTTGCGGTTTTTGCGCCACCGGCAAGGCAGGCTATAAACGCAATCTTGCAAGCGAGGAGATTGTTGAACAAGTTTTATTTTTTGCGCGGTATTTGAAGTCTGAAAACCATCAAGGGGAGTCCTTGATATCAAGGACTCCCCTTGATGGTCGCATTGATGGTCGCAATGCCATAGACAACATTGTCTTTATGGGCATGGGCGAGCCATTTTTAAATTACGATAATGTAATGGAAGCTGCAAGAATATTAAACGACAAAGACGGCTTTAATCTTGGCATAAGGCATATCTCAATTTCCACTTGCGGCATAACGCCGGCCATAAAGAAATTTGCGGAAGAAAAATTGCAAATAAATCTCGCTGTTTCTCTGCACGGCGCCAATGACGAAATAAGAACAAAACTTATGCCTATAAATAAAGTTTATCCGATCGCCGCTCTTATGACCGCCATAGATAATTACATTAAAAAAACAAACCGAAAAGTAATGTTTGAGTATCTGCTTATAGATGGGGTAAATGACAGCAGAGAAGACGCGTATGAACTTGCCAAGCTAATGAAAGGGCATCTGTATCATGTAAATCTCATTAAATATCATGATACTGGCGGAACATATAAACCATCGCTCAAGGCTAAGCGAGACGTTTTTTTTGACACGCTTAAAAAGCTTGGCGTATCCGTAACTCAGCGTGTTTCTTTCGGGGAAGATATTCTTGCCGCTTGCGGTCAGTTGGCGGGAGAGTAGCTTACTCTATTATTTTCCCAATATGCTATAATTATTTATTATAGGCTTTTAGTATCAATATTATGAATACGGTTACATATATAATAATAGGTGTTGCTGCCATAGCGGCGGCTTGGTTTATAGCCATATACAACGGTTTCGTGCGTCTTTTAAACCGCACTAAAGAGGCTTGGGCCGACATAGATGTGCAGCTCAAAAGACGCTATGATCTTATCCCAAACTTGGTGGAGACGGTAAAAGGCTACGCCACTCACGAAAGAGAGGCATTTGAGAAGGTAACTGAAGCCAGAGCCAAAGCACTCGGCGCTCAAACAGTGGCCGAGAAAGGGGAGGCGGACAATATGGTGAGCTCTGCTCTTAAGTCTATTTTTGCCATAGCTGAAGCCTATCCGCAATTGCGCGCGGTAGAGAGTTTTACTAAGCTACAAGACGAGCTTTCCGATACGGAAAATAAAATTCAAGCGGCCCGTCGTTTTTACAATACCAATGTGCGAGATTTTAACATCAAGCTGGAAACATTTCCAAACAATATCGTTGGCAATATGTTTAAATTCAAAAAACAAGATTTTTTTGAACTGGAAGAGGAAGCGGCCAAAGAGCCGGTGAAGGTTAGTTTTTAATGAATCTATACACTCAACAAGATAAAAATATTCGTCGCACGTGGGCGCTTATGGTCATTTTTTTGGTGGCGGTTATTGGTATTGGCTGGGTATTCTCGCAGGCCTTTGGTGATCCGTCTTTCGTTTATATCGCCGTGGCCTTTAGTTTATTTATGAACTTTTTCAGTTTCTGGTATTCCGACAAAATCGTGCTTAAAATTTCCGGCGCTAAGCCGATAAAAAGAGAAGAACATTTGGATCTGGTAAGAATTGTGGAAAATCTTTGCATTACCGCCGGGCTTAAAATGCCAAAACTTTATATCGTAAACGATCCGGCGCCAAACGCTTTTGCCACCGGCAGGAATCAAGAACATGCCGCCGTGGCCGTTACCAGCGGCTTGCTGGATGTATTAAATAAAAACGAAATGGAAGGAGTAATCGCGCATGAGCTCTCTCACATTGGTAATAGAGACATCTTGCTTTCTACCATAGTGGTGATTTTAGTTGGCTTTGTGGCTCTTCTTTCCGACTTCTTTCTGAGGTTTACTTTATTTGGAGGTGGGAGAAGCAGAGATAGAGATGGAGATGGCCGCGTTCAGATGATAATGATGTTGGCCGGCATTGTCTTAGCTATTCTGGCGCCCATTGCCGTAACGCTCATTCAGCTTGCCATATCTCGCAAAAGGGAATTTTTAGCCGATGCTTCGGGATCGCTTCTTACCCGATATCCTGAGGGACTGGCCTCGGCGTTGGAAAAAATTTCAAACTATAAGATGCCGATGAGGCGATACAATAAAGCCACCGCTCACTTATACATATCCTCGCCTAAGTCTAGTCGCATAGCCGGTTGGTTTGCCACTCATCCGCCGATAGAGGAGAGATTGTGCGCTTTGCGAGATAAGAAAGAAGGGGTATAATGTACAGTAGAAAATAGTATCTTAAATTTATCCTGCATTTTTTATTTTTCATATAGAAAAAGGAGGATCAAAATGAAGAAAGAAGATTTTTTAAGAATTGCTCTTGAATATAATGTTTCCGGAGATTTACATCAAAAAATCTGGGAAGATTGGGAGAATTATTGCCACGCAAAATTTTGCACCGGTGGTATAGAAAAAACTTTATCCATTTTCCTTGAGATTTTTTCTCAAAATCTTGAAAAAGCCCCATGATAGAAATATCATGGGCGTTTGTTTTAATTGGTCATTTTGGTCGTTTTTTGCTATAATACTTATGTTTTGGAGGGAGTTCCATGTCGCGAACCCGAACATTAATTAAATAATATAAAAAAGGAGGGTTCGCATAGTGGTCTAGTGCGCAGTCCTGGAAAGACTGTGTGGGGCAACCCACCGAGAGTTCGAATCTCTCACCCTCCGTAAAATAATGAACGAAGTGAATATATTTTACGAGAGGGTAGCAAAGCCTAGTATACGATATTCATGGAATGCATTTTATGCTAAATTTAGTTAAAATACATTATGAGCAAAATAATTACCGACAATCAAAAAGAAGGAAAATGGTTTACGCAGGACGCTGAAAATAAATTCAGAAACAAGATAGTTCCGCATATTCCGCGTTTTATAGAAACTTATCATCTCACTTGCTTAACTTTTCTTTGGAGTGGCTTGATTGTTTTGTTTGGCTGGCTTGCGCGAAACGATATAAATTGGCTATGGTTTATTTCTTTGATGATAATTTTCCAATACATAACCGATCTGTTTGATGGAGCGCTCGGCAGATACAGAGATACCGGACTTATCAAGTGGGGGTATTATATGGATCATTTTCTGGACTATTTGTTTTTAAGCTCAATCATTATCGCTTACGCCTTATTGTTCCCGCCCGGTTTTGCCATACTCTTTTTGATTATACTAACGCTCTCTTCTTCTTTTATGGTCAGTGTTTATCTTTCCTTTATATCTTCAAGCAAACTGGATATCTCTTTCTTGCGGATGGGTCCGACTGAAGGCAGGATAGCCATTATTTTACTTAATACTCTTTTGATAATCTTTGGCGTTAATTTGGCTCAAAAGGCCTTGCCTTTTATAATTGGCGCGGAAGCAGTAGTAATGATCTTAATGGTTTACAAAATGCAGAAAAAGCTTTGGAGAGAGGATATGGCAATAAAAAAGGAGAAAGAAAATCAGCAACACAAAAACGAAAATCTATAATATTTGCCAATCATAATTTTGGCACACCCAATCAATTAAAGATGTCATGTCGGCGAAGTGATCATCCGCGCCGAGAACGATATTTATAATATGACTATTTTCAATAGGCGATTCGGTGACAAGCAAAAGATTCTTGCGAGCCAGATCCGTGGAGCCGGTTTTGCCGCCTAATATTTTAATGGGTTTACCGGCGCAGGCCAGCGTGTCGCCAAACTCAAGAAGCTTGTTTGTGGTTTGGGCTTTGTGATTAAAGCCGCCTTTAAGTTTGTAAATATCGTATTCTTTAAGCGTGGTAACGGGAAAGATTTCAGATTTATTTTCTAATATATATTCCGCCAGCACGAAGATATCTTCAGCGGTGGAGAAGTTTATAATGGGCTCTCTGTCTATGTTCGGATCAAGGCCGGTGGGATTGCCGTAGTAGGTATTTATCATGCCTATCTCGGCGGCTTGAGCGTTCATCATTTTTATAAAATTATCTTTGCCGAGCGTGGCCGCGAAAGCGTTGGCGGCATCGTTGTTTGATTCTATAAGCATGGCAAAAAATAGATCCCGAAAGAAGAATCTATCTCCCGCCCAAAACTTAAGAGAGCTGTCTTCTTTTATAATATCTTCCGTTATCACAATCTCTTGTTCCGGTGATATGTTTTGATAGGCGATTAGAGCCGTCATCAGTTTGGTAACGCTGGCCAAAGGCATTTTTTTGCCCGGCTCTTTTCCGGCCAGTATTTTTGATTTTCCGTTACCATAAGAAAAAACGGAAAGAAACGATCCGGTCGAAAGCGCGGGTGGCACCGGATTCGCCAAGACAATTACGGTGCTGGTGCCAATCTGCATTTGCTCCTCCACCTGCTTTACGGAGGGGAACTTGAGCGGCTCTTCTTCCGCCTCTGCTTCTTTGCCACCGATTTTATCACTGCTAAATACGCCGGATGAAACCAGCAAAATGCCACCTATAACGATAAGTAAAAAGATTTTTGCCTTAAGGTCGCTTTTTTGTTTCGGTTGAAAATTGTATTGTATATCCATGATTTAATTACTTTATAAATTTAGCATAAAACAGGATTAGTCAAAATCTTGACATAAATTCCAAGTATGATCTAATTAAATAAGTTCGTTTAAAACTTATTTTTACTTTTTTTAAAAAAACAAAAGCAGGCTTTCTTGAAAAGCCTGCTTTTTCTTATGAAGATTTTCTTAGTGAGCGATATTTCTGCTATAATCAGAGTATCGCATTATGAAGACAAACAAAGAAGAAATATCTCAAAAAATAAAGGATTTGGAAGGGTCCATGCAAACCGCGGACTTCTGGCAAGACAAGATTAAGGCTCAAGAAGTGATAAGGGAAATAGGTGAGCTTAAAAACAAACTTGAAGGCGTGGGTAAATATGATAAGGGTGACGCCGTGCTCACGCTCTTTGCCGGCGCTGGTGGCGATGACGCGGAAGATTGGGTCGGGATACTTTTTAACATGTATCGCAGATACGCGGAGAAGCAAAATTGGACGGCGAAAATACTTCACGAGCACAGAAGCGAAACCGGCGGATACAAAAACATTTCCTTTGAACTTGAGGGAAAAGGAGTATATGGTAAAATAAAAAAAGAAGCTGGCGTGCATCGCTTAGTGAGAGTATCGCCATTTTCCGCCAAGAAGCTTCGTCACACCGCTTTCGCTCTTCTTGAAATAACGCCAAAGTTTGTGGCGCCGGAGGAAGTGGAGATAAAAGAAGGAGATTTGAGAATAGACTTGATGAGAGCCGGCGGCGCGGGCGGCCAAAACGTAAACAAGAGAGAGACGGCGGTAAGAGCCGTGCATCTGCCATCAGGTATAGCGGCGCACGTGGACAGCGAACGGTCACAAGCGCAGAATAAAGAAAAAGCTATGCATCTGCTCAAAGCTAAACTTTACAAAGCAATGCTTAAAGAGCGGGAAGAGGAAAAAGACAGCATGAGAATTGCTCAAAAAGTAGAGCCGGAATGGGGAAGTCAAATAAGATCTTACGTCTTCCATCCGTATAAGATGGTAAAGGATCACAGAACGGAAGTAGAGACAAGCGATGTGGATGGTGTGCTTGAAGGAGATATAGATGAGTTTATAGAAGCGGAAAACTTAAATTAAAAATGATTTATTTTAACCAAGTATTCAAAATATATTCAGCTGATTCCGTGGCTTTGAAAGATATCAATCTTACCATAGAGTCTAAAGAGTTTGTGTCTTTGGTAGGCAGGAGTGGCGCTGGCAAGAGCACTTTGCTTAAAATTCTTCTGGCCGAAGAAGCTCCAAGCAAGGGGGAAGTTTTTTTTGAATCCGTAAATATCCACTATATGCCCAGAAGAAAATTGCCTTTTTTAAGAAGAAAAATCGGCATGGTTTTCCAAGATTTCAGACTTTTATCCGGTAAAACCGTTTTTGAGAATATTGCTTTCGCCATGGAAGCTTCCGGCCGCAGCACTAAGGATATAGAAGAAAATATTCCGTACGTGCTTGATTTGGTGGGTCTTACTGATAAGAGCCATCGCTTCCCTCACGAACTCTCAGGCGGCGAGGGGCAGAGAGTAGCCATAGCCAGAGCTATTATAAATCGACCGGACGTGGTGGTAGCCGATGAGCCGACCGGTAATCTTGATCCAGAAAACACAAGAGAGATTATACGAATATTGGAGAAGATTAACGAACTTGGCACCACCATCATTCTGGCTACGCACAACAAAGGTGTTATAGATTCACTTGGTAAAAGAGTAGTTACCTTGGAAGATGGTAAAATAATAAGAGATGATAAAAAAGGCAAATATACGTTATAATATTTAGAAATAATAAAGCAAATGTTTTTCACAAAATTAAAAAGAGTCATAAGGGCGGGTTTTATGAGTTTTTGGCGAAATGGCTGGGTGTCGCTCGCTTCCATTCTGGTGGTGGTGATAACCCTTTTTACTATCGGCTCGCTGGTGTTTTTTAAAGGTGGTCTTGACGCGCTCGTTGCCCAGCTTAAAGACAAAGTGGACATAACCGTATATTTCAAGCCGGAGGCTCAAGAGCAGGACATAATGACCATTAAAACAGCTGTTTCTAAATTGTCGGAAACGAAGGATGTGGCGTATGTTGACAGAGAACAAGCCCTGGAAAGTTTTAAAGAGAGAAACAAAAATAACGCTCTCCTTATGCAATCTTTGGATGAATTAGGTGAGAATCCTCTTGGCGCTTCTTTAAACATAAAAGCTAAAGAAATTTCTCAATATGAATCAATCGCCAATTTTTTGAATAGTCACATGAATTCCGGCGCGAGTGATTATATAGACAAGATAAACTATTTTGAAAATAAAAGAGTCATAGAACGTCTTTCCGTGCTCACAGATTCGGCGCAGAGATTCGGGGTGATTATTAGCTTGGTGCTTGCCGGTGTCGCCATATTGGTTACTTTCAATACTATCAGGCTTACTATCTATTCCTCTCTTGGTGGGAGCTAGCAATAAATTTGCCAGCGGGCCGTTTATAGTGGAGGGTGTTATGTACGGCGTGGTTTCGGCCATTATTACCATGATTATGTTCTTTCCCGTTACCATGTGGCTTGGCGCTCTCACGGAAAACTTTTTAAGCGGCATGAATGTGTATAATTATTATATCCAAAACTTCGGACAAATCTTTGTAATTCTTTTGATAATCGGCGTGTTGATCTGCTCTGTTTCCAGCTTCATCGCCATAAGGCGGTATCTGAGGGTTTAGCCTATCCATACGACTGGTCTTTCAAGAGTTCTATAAACTCGTCAAAACAAGCTTTTATTTCCGGAGAGACCGCCACATTATATTTAAACCATATCACAAAAATTGGATTTTTGGCCATTTTTCTGGTAGATTGGGAATGTAAAAACATTGTCAAGAACATATTGCCAGATCGTCTAATGGTAGGACACAGGTCTCTGAAACCTGTTATCTAGGTTCGAATCCTAGTCTGGCAGCCAACTTGAGCTAGCTCAAAGATAGAGCTAATCAGGAAGATCTATACTTAAATTGCATACCTGCTGAGAGCAGTATTCAGAACACAAAGCCACCCGATCGGGTGGCTTTGTGTTCGACTATTACCTTTATATTAATTCAAGATTATTGTAAAATGAAGTTATGCTAATGACCACAAAAAAAGCTATAAAGGAGATTCAGAACACCTTCAATATTAATGCAATTTACGCACAGAGAGTATTCTCACTTGCCGACAAAACAAATCTATTAGAAGACTCTGGAAGAATTATTGATGAAAAGCCAAAACCTTTTGTTAAATGGGTTGGTGGGAAAAGACAGCTTCTCGCACAATTTCGTTTAATGAATCTATACCCACCTGAAAAATTTGATATTAAAAAAGGAAAATATTTCGAGCCTTTTGTTGGCGGAGGTGCAGTGTTCTTTGATTTACTTCCAGAGACAGCATATCTTTCCGATTTAAACAACGAACTTGTTATCACTTACAATGTGATAAAAAATGATGTTGAAAATCTAATAAAATCACTTAAAAAACACAAACTAGATAAAGACTACTTTCTAAAAATACGAGTTCAAAACCCAGAAAAACTCTCTGACTTAAATACTGCTTCTCGCTTTATCTATCTGAATAGAACTTGTTTCAATGGTATGTATCGCGTGAATAGCAGAGGCGGATTTAATGTTCCATTTGGTAAATACACAAATCCTCTTATTTGCGATGAAAATAATCTTAGAAAAGCATCAAAAGCATTAAAAAATGTTGAAATAAAAAAACAAGATTATAAAGAAGTACTTAAAAAAGCAAAAAAGGGAGATTTTGTTTATTTTGATCCACCATATTATCCAGTAAGTAAAACTGCATCGTTTACTTCGTACACTTTTGCTTAATTTATGAACTTAACTTTCGATACTAAACTAGCTGACACTTACACAAGTTATTCTCAAAAAGCCCGTGTTCTAAGTGAGGCTTGGGTTCTTAATGAAATATATTGTCCAAGTTGTGGTGATAGTATTTACGATTACGACAACAACAAACCTGTTGCAGATTTTTATTGCAAAAAATGTTCCGAAGATTTTGAGTTAAAATCTAAAAAAGGCAAAATTGGCAAAAAAGTTTCTGCGGGTGCTTACTCTCAGATGATAAAGAGAATCAATTCGTTTCAAAAACCAAACTTCTTTTTTATGGGTTATATGGTCGAGATGTGGAATGTGAATGATTTTTTTGTTATCCCAAAACACTTTTTTGTATCTGAAATTATCGAAGAACGAAAACCTCTCGCAGAAAGTGCCAGACGAGCTGGTTGGGTTGGTTCAAATATTCTGTTTTCAAAAATACCAAAAGCAGGGCAAATTTTTTATATTGAAAATGGAAAAGAGCTTGATAAAAAAGATGTATTGGAAAAATGGCAGAAAACAGTGTTTCTAAAACAAGTTAAAAAACCTGACGCTAAGGGTTGGATTTTAGACATTATGAATTGCATTGACTCTCTCAATAAAAAAGATTTCACACTGGAAGATATGTATGCTTTTGAGCAAGACTTATCTGTCATTCATCCTGAAAACAAAAATATAAAGCCGAAAATAAGACAGCAATTACAATTTTTGAGAGATAAAGGTTATCTTGAATTCGTTGAAGCTGGAAAATATCGCTTGACATAGAAATCGATTCGATCAAGGATCTAATTATGGAAAATGAAACAAGAAAGTACCCAAAACATGCATGTCAACACTGTGGAGCTGAGCGTAAATATGTCGAGACAGTTATCGATGATGAGTTTTTCTGGAGCAAAAAGGAAAACATATATCAGCCAAACGGTTTTACCGACATGTTTGAGCACACTGGCAATAACCGCTGTGCTGAATGCGAGAAAGAGTGGACGGGCACATAAATCTGACTGGTGTGGAAACTGGTCGCCAGAAGTAGCTCGCAATCTTATTTTGCGTTACTCAAAAGAGAAAGACCACTTGCTCGACTGCATGATTGGCGGAGGTACTACCGCAATAGAAGCAAAAATTTTAAATCGTCATATTACTTGTATTGATGTTAATGATGAAGCGTTAGAGAGAACGAAAAAATCTCTTGAATTTGAAGTTGATAATAAAGCGAAACAACGGATCGCGAAATGCGATGCGAGAGATATGAGTTTTATTAAAGACAATGAAATTGATTTTGTTCTAACTCATCCTCCATATGCAGACATAATAAAATACAGTGAGGGTAAGATTAAGGAAGATCTTTCGGGAATACACGACATAGACGCTTTTGTTGATGAAATAGAAAAAGTTGCCAAAGAGTTGTTTCGAGTTTTAAAGAAAGGAAAATACTGTGCAATTTTAATGGGAGATACTCGAAGAAATAAAATGTATCAACCACTTGCTTTTAAGGTAATGCAGAAGTTTTTAGATTCAGGTTTTGTTTTAAAAGAAGATATAATAAAAAGACAGTTTAATTGCAAAGCAACTGGATTTTGGGTCACAAAATCAAAAGAATCAAATTTTTTGTTGATAATGCACGAACACCTTTTTATCTTTCAAAAAGGTGTGTGATGAATTCTTTTGTTTCAGTGGGTAAGCGTCTAAGTTTATTGAACTATCGTAATCTCTTTGTTTTTAAGTCTTATCTGGCCATTTAAACATCCTAAAAGTTCTCTTCTTTCAATATCCTCTCCTTCTTTTAGTATGTATTTTGCATAATTACGAATATCAATATCACCGATCACTATTTTCTCTCTCTTACCCAAAAGCATTTGCTGAAATTTCTTAAATCGTTCAACATCTTTTTTGATTTTTTTTTATACCAATCCCATTTATCTCGATTCGATCTATTAATTTTTCAAACTGCTTTAACAGATCTACCTCATTTATGTAGCCACATTTACAGTACTTGTCTTTGGACTTTGTACATCCGTAGTAAATATGTCTGTTTACAGATCCATCTTTCAATTTCTTAAACTTTTCATCAGCACAGATTCCAGACCCGCAGAGTCCGCAAGTCATCATTTTAGTGAAAGCGAATTCTTTTGGTTCTTGCACTCTCAATACTTGGCTCTTTACCTGCCCTTGGACTTGATCAAAGAGTTCTTTAGAAATAATTGGCTCGTGCTTTCCTGTGTAAAAGTTCCCGCTTTTTCTCGGGTACTCAAAAACTCCATAATAAAACGGGTTTTGTAATATAAGATATATGTTGCTCAAGGTTAATCCTTTGTTGCCACTTCTTGTTGGCCCGGACCCCAAAAGTTGCACGTTGACCTTGTATAATTACTAGTTAATATACAAGCATATGAAAAGACAAAAAATCGACAATAGAATGCAGTGGGTACTCAAGCTTGAAGAATTAGAGCAAGCTGGAGAAACCCCTATTTATTTCACTGAGTATGAAATATGTTCAGAAGTGAGAATACCTGGCGTTTTTACCTATGGCGATGGAATGCTTGAATGCTCGTTGTATCAAGAGGCTGACGATAACAATCTCTACACTTATATCTTAAAGATTAAGCACGTTGAGAAAGTTTTCGATTACGATGAGAGTAACTACTCAAAAGACGGGTATTACTTTAAAGAGGGATTAGTTGGAGAAATTATTGCTTTATTCTCTTTCTATTTTCAGGCACGTTTTTATCTCAAAGCAACAATTACTGGAGCTATGACTCCTCAGAGTATAAGGATGCGATTGGAAAAGAAATTTCTGTATAAAAAAATTAACGATGATTTAACTTGTTTGAATCTTGAAATGTTCTCAAATCACGATAGGAATTGGTGTAAAGATAATGGTCTTTTAAACTTTCTTGATTCCACAAAGACGGTTGATGAAAAGCACCACCAAAACCTCATTAGAGCGGTTCATTGGTATTCTGTGGCTATTAAAGAAATAGGAGTTGATCATGAGTTGTTTTTCATAAAAATGGTTTCCTCAATTGAGGCACTTTTAGATATATCTAAAGTGGAGTCTGATAATTTAGAGAAAAAGCTAATAGAACTTAAGGACAAGGAGTTATTTATTCCAGATGAGTGGGGGCAGATTGAGAGGTGGCTTCAAAATAGAAAGATCTGTAAAAGGTTTGTAGATTTTATCGAACAGTATGCAGATGGATTTTCTGGCGAGGTTCCTAAGCAGGCTTCTCATTGCTATATATCAAAGGGTGACGTGTCTAAATATGCTAAACGCATCTATGATGCACGGTCTGCATACTTACATACAGGTAAGCCAATGTTTTTGAGTATGGATATGAGAGGAGATGATGTGAAGAAATGGGACATTGATTCTTCTGTGGGAATGAGTATGGATAGAAAGAAAATATCTGAGAAAGAGAAGTTGCCGCGTACCCGTTGGTTTGAAAGGATAGTAAATTATTCTCTGAAAAGTTTTATTGATAGCAAATTACTGTCAAAATAGAGTTACATCATTGTGTAACTTTACATAGCGATTCACTGTCACTTTTTATGAAAAATAAAGATAAAGGAAATCCGAAGAATTGGACTAAAGAAGAGCTAGATAGAGCCGTAGGTTTCTTTAGTTTGTTGCTGAAAATGGACAGAAAGCAAAACCCTGATTTGTATAAAAAACCTACTGCTCAAAGACCGTCGAAATGATAAGATAAAAGTATTGAAAATGTCCTTACGGGGCTTGACCGACCGCGGTTCTTACTCAAGGACGCCAGCCAACATTTCGGAATTCGCTTCCAGCGCTTGTGGCAGTTGTGAAGTGGCGGGAAAAGGCGCGACTTTGAAGAGTGAAATTTCCTTGCGTGAGCCGAAGGAGATTTTGGAGGAGATGAAGAAATCAATTTTGAACAAGGCTTTTAAAGGCGAGCCGTGATAAAGGGTTGGCGTGCTTGTTTTTATAAAATTTGATATTATATAAACATGAAGTTTACTCGTACGAAAAAACTGGTTTATTTTAATAATAAGGGGGGAGTTGGGAAGACCACTCTTGCCTATAATACAGCGGTTAAATTTGCGGAAATGGGCTATAAAACAGTATTGGTTGACTTAGACCCTCAATGCAATCTTTCTCGTATTTCTCTTGGGAATACTTTTGAAGAGAATCTTTTTTCAGATAGCCAGAAAACAATATATACAGTTTTGCAAGGCGTAGTGAGAGGTGGGGCTGATATTGACACAAGCGTGCAATTTGAAAAAATCGGCTCTTCTGGTAATTTGTTTATATTGCCCGGAAGTTTAAAGCTTTCTGAGTATGAAAATTCTCTTATTTCAGCGTATGGAGAAGCTGCTCAAGGATCAGAACGAGGCTTCTTTAGTACTAGCGCTATCGATCGATTTTTAACTGAAAAAGGTTTAGCGGAAGAAATTGATCTTTTTATAGTGGATACTTCTCCAAATCTAAATCTTTTAAATAGGGTAATTTTTCTTGGTTCGGATTATTTTATAACTCCGCTTATGCCTGATGCTTTTTCCGTGCAGGGAATTGAAAATCTAGGAAATACTTTTGAAGCATGGAAAGATAATTGGAAGAAAACAGCAAAAGTTTTGGCGAGAGATAAGGGTATACCACATAATAAGGTCTTAGATGGAGAAGGGTTATTTATTGGCTATATTGTAAATTCATATAATCAATATTCTAAAAAACCGATCAAGAGCAATGAAGAATGGATTGAGAAAATACCAACATTTATTAAGAAGTATTTATCTGAAAAACATTGTCGCAATGGTCTTGTAGAAAAGTCTTGGAGCAGTCCACTCGCGCTTATTAAAGATTATGGTCAGTTGCCACCACTTGCTCAGATTAAAAATAAGGCTATTTTCAATCTTGATCCAACAATTGATGGCTTTGAGAATGTTAAAGGGACTAAAGAGAATTTAGAGCAATCAAAAAAAGAATTTGCTTCTCTTTCTGAAAATATTTTGGATGTTCTAAAAAACTATTAAAACTTGTTATAATAAATATTATGGCGCGACCATGGTACTCGTTCACATTAGAAAAAATATTTGAGAAGCTTGAGAGTTCGGATTGGGGGCTCTCGCTTGAAGCGGCAGATGAGCGTCTTAAGCAATACGGCGGGAATAGTCTTCTGGAAGAAAAGCCGCGATCCAAGCGAAGACTCTTTTTAAGTCAGTTCCAGAGTCCGCTTATTTATATCCTTCTTGTCGCCAGCGCGGTTGTTTTTGCTATGGGCGAGACCATGGACGGCTTGATTATTCTCACCGTACTTTTGTTTAACGCCATTATCGGTGTTATTCAAGAAGGTAAAGCCCAAAATACTCTCCTCGCTCTCAAAAAATTCGTGGCAACAAGCGCGACGGTCCTTCGTGATGGAAAAGAATTTATCATTCCGGATATGGAGGTGGTTCCCGGCGACATTCTCATTCTTCAGGAGGGAGAACGAATTCCAGCCGATGCTCGGGTTATTTTCTCTCAAAGTTTAAAAATAGACGAGGCTTCTTTGACCGGAGAATCCGAGCCGATACATAAAAATACTAATGTTCTTGAAAAAGATAATCTTCCTACAGCGGAGCAAAAGAATATGGTTTGGAAAGGTACGCATATTGTTTCCGGTAATGGCCGGGCAATCGTGGTGGCAACGGGGCTTGGCACTGTGATTGGCGGTATCGCTAAACAAATTTCCGCCATTGATACGGAAACTCCGCTCAAGGCAAACATCCGCCATCTCTCGCGGGCAATTATTGTCGCCGTCGTTGTCATTGGTACGATTCTTTTCACTGCCGGCATACTTTTCGGTCATTCCGCCAAAGAAATGTTCACGACCGTTGTTTCGCTTTCCGTCTCAATTATTCCCGAAGGGCTGCCAATTGTTATGACACTTGTACTTGCGACTGGCGTTTGGCGCATGTCAAAGCGGAACGCGCTTGTAAAGAGGCTTCAAGCCGTGGAAGCCCTCGGAC
>Ga0209417_1003778_pt1 | contig 19464 bp, 13 predicted proteins | sample RifGroF2_FD_184002 | JGI IMG/M metagenome (GOLD analysis project Ga0209417, IMG submission 184002) | Groundwater microbial communities from Rifle, Colorado, USA - Groundwater F2 (SPAdes) (version 2) | ecosystem: Environmental > Aquatic > Deep subsurface > Groundwater | place: Rifle, Colorado... | reverse complement strand
TTGCTGAGACTTCGTTCTAGGTCATTAATATTTCGATAGAAATACAGGTCGGTTGCCTGGCAATGGATACCGGTTTCTTCAAGTTTTGTCGATATCTTAATTGCATCCAAGGAATCACCACCCAGCTCAAAAAAATCGTCTTCAATACTAATACCTTTTCTTTCCAATACCAACTCCCAAACGTCTAAGATATGTTGTTGTACTGGGTTCTTTGGCATAACTTTTTGTATCATTTCTGGTTCATCACCAACAATATCTGTTAGTCGTTTTCTATTCACTTTACCATTCTCGCTGATAGGTATTTCGCTAACCCGAATAAATACCGAAGGGATCATGTATTCAGGCAAATTCTCCCTTAATAATTCTCTTAATTCTTCGGCTAAAATTGTTGTTTTTGATTCATAATAGGCAACTAATTGCGCTTTTCTTCGATCCGTTTGTTTACAGACAACAACGCTTTTTATTACATGGATATGACGATTAAGTTCATGCTCTACTTCCCCCGCCTCTATCCGATACCCTCGGAGCTTAATTTGAAAATCCATTCTGCCAAGAAATTCTACCGTTCCGTCACTTAACCATCGGGCCACATCTCCGGTTTTATAAATCTGTTCTCCTTCACGATAGGGATTTTGTATAAACTTTGCCTCTGTTAGGTCTGGACGATTAATGTATCCACACGAGAGACTTTTCCCTCCGAGATACAATTCCCCTCTCACTCCCATTGGAACAGGCTCCATTTTTTCATTTAAAATATAAAACTGCGTATTCTTGAATGGCTTTCCGATAGGCAAATTACCTCGCTTTGGAATATTGTCTAAATAACGTTTGTAATGTGAACTATATATTGTTGCCTCTGTCACCCCATAACTGTTATAAATATCAATTTTTTTCCCATACTCGCTAGATAATCGTCTATAATCATCCAGCGAACAAATATCTGAACCCAAAATAATGGTCTTTACGCTAGCCATATCGTTTCCGGTTTCCTTTATAAACTCTATAAATGGGATAATTATTGAGGGTGTTGTATCAAACATGGAAACGTTATATTGAGACAATAATTTATGCATTTTAAAATAGCTTTGTCTCTGCTCAAAAGAACACAAAATCAGAGTTCCACCCGTCAGAAGCGCTTTGATCCAGTTGCCAGAGAAAACGTCGTGGGCAAACGAAGACATTTGAAGAAGAACAATTGGCTGCTCAAGCAACTTATATTCATCCGTCCAAACATTCAAGACATTCAAAATACTAATATGCTGAATCATAACGCCCTTAGGCTCTCCAGTAGATCCGGATGTAAATATAACGTATGCTAAATTATAGGGGTGATTGACTCTATCAGGATTAACCATCGGCTGATTCTTCGCATCCAATACGGTAATAATATAAGGAACGGTCCATGCATCATAGACACTATATTCATTCTCAGTAAGTAGACACTCACAACCACTCTGCTGTAACATCGTATTAATTCTCTTCTCTGGATACTTGGGATCGATTGGCAAATATGCCCCACCAGCTTTTAGTACACCGAGAATACTAGAAACCATATCAGCGGTATAATCTAACATAATCCCAACTATCGAATCAGTCCTAACACCTTTTTCCCGAAGGTGATGGGCTATTTTATTTGCGTCTGCGTTTAGTTCTTTATAATTAATCTTTCGCTCACCAACAATCAACGCGATATTGTCGGGAGTTTTTAATACTTGTTCCTCAAATAGTTCAACAACTGTCTGTTCTCTTTGTTGAACATCATAATCAGAATTAAAATGATAAAGGATGGTGTGTTGATCTTCTTCCGACAATATCTTTAAACGAAACAAGTCGTCCTGGGAATTATGAATATGCCGATGAGTTAAATTCTCAATATGATTAACAATCTGATCTGTTTCAAAATCATCAAAATATCGTACATCAAAATCAAAGTCGATGACAACTTGGCATTCTTTATGATATTCACGAATATAGATAGATAGTGCATTTCTGGCGATCTCCCCCGGGAGCATATGTATTTCTGTTTTATTCCGATCAAACAAGACATCAAAATTCGGTTTTTCATAGGATATAACGATACTTTCTCTCCCCCCATCCAGAAAAGCATTCTCTTTATATATCTCTCCAGAAGGAAATCGATAATGACGATAATCCTGTTTTAAGTCATTTTTTATAACAGATAAAGCCTGAAGAAATGTATCATCTTCATTAAACACAAAACGGAACGGCAACGTATTAAAACATAAGCCCATCATCTTCTTAAAAGCATCATTTCGTCTATTTAATACATTGTATGCAAACAATGTTTCAGTTACCTGATAACGTTTACAAAAATAGAAGCCAATTAGTCCAAGAAAATAATGGAAAATAGAAGAGTTATTTTCTTCTACAAACGTTTCTATTTTCCGATAAATTTCTCGATTGAGTTTTAAGGAACGACGGATCAAGTGATTAGAATCTTTTAATGATCCCTTTAGCATAAAGATTGGATCAGGTAAATTCTGCGCCTTTTCTTGCCAATAAACGCTATCTCTTTCGTATGTATCAGATTTAAGATACGTCGATTCATCAAACGCAAAATCTAGATAAGAAAGTTCTGCTAAACTCGGTTTCTCTTTTTTGATCATTGAAGAGTAGGCTCTTGAAACAGACTGTACAAACTGTGAGACACCCCATGAATCCATTAGAATATGGTGCATCACAAAATACCAGATATATTCGTCTGAGTTAATTTTATACAAAATCGTTCTAAATAACTGCTTTCCTTTCATATCAAAAGAGCATTGCTTATCCTGACTCATGCTTTCCATACATGATTCTTTTGCATTCACGCTTGAAGACAGGTCAATCACCTTCACGTTATATTTGTTTTTGGATTTAAGTTGAAAATAGGGTTCATTTAATTTTTCATTAAATACCATACTAAATATATCATTCTGTTCTAAAACCAGATTTAACGCTCGGTTAAACGTTGCATGATGAATACTGCCTTTTATCACCATAAATCCAGCAATATTTAGCAAGGGACTCAGAGGTGAAAGCATTTGCTCCATCCACATTGATTTTTGAATTTTTGTCAGGGTCTGATCTTTACTGCCTTTTTTTTCAATTCTCATACTATTTTATTATAACCAGTATATTGTGCTAATGAAATGGGAGCAGGTATTCACAAAATTAGTTTGTAAGTTATTGCAAAACACTAAAACTTTAAGTATTATTAAGTTGTACCAATTTATTATGTTTTATATCGAGAATAAGCCATGTTTATTATCCAGTTTTTCGGGTAACTATTATTATGTATTACTATTCAACACATAATTGAGGAAAGATATATGGGCAACACCTTTTTTGCTACTGAGGACTCAATTGTCAAACCTGACAAATCAAGATTTTTTGGTTATGTAGTAGATGACTTTATCGATACCGCTAATTTAATAAAGAATACCCTAGCTAAATTAAATATCAATATCCTCGGAGTCAGCAACGACTATAATACCTGCCTTGATTATATTCAAAGTTATAGCGAAAATTTAGATTTTGTGACCCTCGACATTAACATAAAGCGACATAATGGGCTTGATCTTATTCCGGAAATTAAGATGATTAGTGAAAAAATTAAAATATTTGTTATCTCAGCTAATCCATCCCCAGCCAACTTAAACAAAGCAAAAGATTTTGGAGCCTCCGCGTTTATTATTAAACCTTGGTTCAAAGACGATTTCATCTCAACCTTTAGACAAATTTTATTACAAAAAGAAGGCTCCTATGCAACACGATATTGCTAGATTAATTGACGATAAACTAAACCGGAACAAAAACCTTATAGAAATTATTGTTGTTGATGATGACCCTAGCCAATTAATTTCAATCAAGAAAATTTTAAGCAACGAATACTTAGTGCATACATTTAATAAGCGGAAAAATAGCATCCAATTCTATAAAGATAATATGGACACCATAAAAGCAATTGTAACTGATATCCGTATGCCGGACATGGATGGCTTTGAGTTGTTTAATATAATTAAAGAGATCAACGAGCACATCCCCATTATTTTTATAACTGCTTTCCAAGAATACTACGGTGATGGATACGAAGTATATAAAAAGTTCCGTCCTCACGGATATATTATTAAAGACCATAAAGATGAAATAGAAATGATAAAAAGCACCTTATGGTCAGCAACCACTGCTTACAACCTTATGTTGGAACATAAAAAAGGCGAGTTGCTTAGCGTTCGGAACCAAACAGTCGCAGGACTTGTACATGATCAGAAAAATTTATTAATGCCTGTCATGCAATACCCTGAGATTATTAACGAATTCCTCCAAAACGGAAAAATTGAAGAAGCCACTAAGTTAAACAAAAGCTTAATGAAGTGTGCAACTATTTTTGGTGCCAACCAAATAATTCTATTTAATTTTGTGAAAGCAGAGAATATCGACATACGCATCGCAGTCCAAAATATTGATCAGCTAATTACCAATCTCATTAATACCGTTCAAACGTTGTTCTACACTGATGTCGATTTTCAATTAGAGTTAAATTATCCCCATAATTTCCCAACAGACAAAACGATATTGTGTTATCAAATTCTTAATAATATTTTCAAAAATTCTTACGATGCATTCTGTGCCTACAATAGAAGAGAAAAAATTATAACGATAAAAACAATGCCTTTATCACAGTTTAAAGAACACTACCCATCTGAGCATTTTAGCAATAATGATAATAACGACCCAGTTATCATAATAAAGGATAATGGGCCCGGTGTATCCGAAAATATTTTTGATAAAATGTTTAATGCTTATGTTTCTTCTAGCAAAACTGGTAGCGGGCTTGGATGTTTAATGATAAAAAAAGGAATTGAAGAGTATTTGAAAGGATCATTCTATCTAGAAAATACCCAAAACGAAGGATTAGTCTATTACATCTGTTTGCCAGTTATCGTTAACAATGACTTTTTTGGTGTTTAAAGGTTTTCAATCTCATCTTTAAAAAATTGGTTTAGCTCTGTTTTGTTCATTTGAAATGGTAGATTCAAATTTAATACGACTTCATTATTTTGTACGGTAATTCCAAAATAAATTCCCTTTAGCCATGGATATACCTCAGAACCAATCTGCTCTGTTCGATGAAGTTCAGTGCTAGAATCCAGTTCCGTTCTAAAGTGAAATATTAATAGAGAATCCGATTTACTTAATGGACCGACACAAGATTCAGCCAACTTCTTAACTTTTTGATACGATTTAGGATATACCTTACTATGATACATATTGATAAAATTAATATTATGCTGAGCTGCTAGATCGAGACTATCTCTAACTGTTTGAGATATTTCCTCCATGTCCATTTTTTTTGCATCAATTAAAACTGGCACAAAATCCATAAACTCCCCGATTGTATTTCGATATGCGAACTGATCATAGGACCGAGCATCATAAACAACAACCATTGGAATCATATCAATATTTAGCATTTGTTTGCAAAACATGACAAATAACTTAAGGGAGTTTTCCCATTGATTGCTTAGGAAATTTGATTCGGTCAGTTTATGCCGCATAGAAAACATACTCGGTCTACTTGCAGCATTTGAAAGAAACGCTCTTTTAACTTGCCTTGAAAAAGACTCAAAGTCTTGAAGATGATAAGAGCTTATAATCTCTTCTGAAGAGATTCCGTTTGGACCTGCATTATTGGATGAAATATAGTCACGATAATGCTTGGACTCTTGTTTTTGACTGTTTTCTAAAATGCTTACAACTGTTTGCATAAATATATCAACACCCACTTTGTCATGAATCGCTTCATCCATTAAAAAGCCCATATAATATTGCTTCAAATCTGCTTTTATTAATAACACTCGAAACGGAAATCCTCTTAATTTATCTATTTTCTGATAATACTTATTTAAGACTTCGGTTATAAAACTATAGTTAAATGTGGGACTATTCTTAGATAAATCTAAATACGGAATACTTAAATTTTCCGGAACCTCATATTCCCTGAAATAAAAATGATTTTTTTGTTTAATAATAATACTGCACAATAAGCGTTGGGCCTTGAATACATCCCGAATGACCCCACTCAATTGATGTTCATCAACACTTTTATCAAATACAATCTGTCCGAAAAAATATACTTGTCTAAAAATTGCTCTAAAATTACTTTCATAAGATAGGTTGGCATACTCAGAATGAATATTCGATGACACTATTTGGTTACTATACATTATCTCTTTATGCCTTAAATCTTTTAGTATTTCAGGAACAGTTTCTGTTGCCATCCTCGATAAAAAAAACTCATTGGCACTAGCTTCACTCTCAAAGATATAGTTTGGCAGTAATTCGAAGGAATAGTGCTTATTCATGTAGGCACAAATAGCATTATGTTTATTCGCATCTTTAACAATCAAAACATTATAGGAGAGACCAATTAATTTAATTGTCATTATTCTGTAGGACACGTCCGTATTAAACTCCTGTTCAAGATGAACTTTAATCTCGTGCAAACTGTGTTTTTTATCTACTGGAATTTTCTTTTGACTCTCCATAAATGCAGCAAGTGCATGAATTGATCGATAATTATAAACATCCGTTACTTTTAGATCATATCCTCGTGAATTTATTTCGGTAATAATTCTGACACAATCCAGTGAATCCCCACCTAAATCAAAAAAACTGTCATATACACTAAAGACATTAATATTAAGGACGGTTTTCCAGAGCCGTATTAGATCTTTTTCAAGCTGAGTTTCGTTTTTGCTTTCCTCAACATTCGTGTTCAAGGTTTCAGGAGGAGGCAAAGATCGCCGTTCGATCTTTCCATTTGAACTGATTGGAAATTTTTGTAAATGCACGAAAAATGCTGGCATCATGTAATCTGGCAAATGTGTTTTAATCTCCTGGATCAATGTTGCCTCTCCAATTGGTTCTGGCGACGTATAATAGGCAACAATCTTCCCTTTTCTCCCGACAACCAGACAACGATCAATCTCCTCAATGTTCATTAAAACAGTTTCAATTTCAACCGGCTCTATACGATATCCCCTGATTTTTATTTGATCGTCTTTTCGACCAACATACATAATATTTCCATCCGATTGTTTTATAACTAGGTCTCCTGTTCGATAAACACGACCCGAACCAAATGGGTTTTTAATTATTCGCTGTTGAGAGTCATCTGCCGCATTGATGTAAGACCTGAGAACCGACGACCCTCCGAGATAGAGCTCCCCCTCTTCTTCATCGGCTAAACTCATATCCTCTTTTACAATATAGGCATCTACTCCTGGAAAAGGTTTTCCAATGGGACAGTTTCCTTTTTGAAAAAAATCAATAAAGCTGGCTTCATAAATACAGCTCTCAATCGTTCCCTCCGATACACCATAGCCATTAATCACGCGAACCTTGCCCTTTGTTTTAATTAACAAATCACGATACATATCTATCGACGCACTTTCTCCACCGATAATAAGCATACGAAGACTTTCAAACAGCAATTCCATCCGAACCAGATAATTGATAATTAATCCAACAAAATTTGGAGTCGATTCAATCAGGGTAATGTGTTCCTTTTGAATTAATTCGGCCAATTTAGACAAATCTTTTCGTTGCGATTCATCCGCTATCACCAAACAACCTCCGGTCATCAATGCTTTTAAAAAATCTCCGATAAATACATCAAAAGAAAAACCTGCAATTTGTAAAACATTTATCTGAGAATCGAGTAATCGGTATTCCTGTATCCAGTTCTTAAATATGTTTATCAGACCGGCCTGCTCAATCATGATTCCTTTTGGTAACCCGGTTGTTCCAGAAGTGTAAGTAATATAGCTTAGATCATTGGGGTTATGAACACTTGGCAACGTCATTTTATCTACCTTCGCTAATTCTAGCTGGTCGATCAACACCAGTAAGTTCATGCCAAGAAAAGTTACCTCCCCACGTTCCTTAACAAAAGCGATACCAGCAATTTTTGCAAGTACGTCTCTGGAAGGTAGTTGTTTATTATGCTTAATGATTTCATTTATAAGCTGATTAAATGTTGCTTCCCCTTCTCCAATGACCGCAACGTCTATATTGCGATCCTGCAATAAGGTCTTATAACTACTCGCTGCATATGGCCCACCAGTTATGATTGGAACGGTTATTCCCCAATAGCGTATATGTGCAATTGTTTGATGAAAAAAATCCTTATAGGCAGATAAGCTACGAATGCCAATGACGTCCGGCTGAAAGTCTTCTAGAATCTGCTGCACTACCGGCTTAATTATCCTTCCGCTTAACGTTTCTTTAAATGTTTCATTTAAACTCGTCAGCAAATACATCAAACCCAAAGGTTCTTCATTTAAATTATTATGCCGTTCGCTATCTGTGGTAAATAACTGAGACACATCAATCAACATAACTTTTAATGCGTCTTCTTTCTTATTGTTTACTGGAAAGAACTGTTTTATGTTTTGCGAAAATTCAGCAGCAATCTCCGTATCTTCAGGCCGAAAGCTAATCTCACCCAACTCTTCCTCTCGAATATTAAGAGTCTTTAGCAAATCACTCATACTATTAATCCCTTGAGGGAAGTAAATATCGTATTGATTTAAAAATTCTACCTCTGTTAACAATTTCATTTGATATGGTAAAACATGCAGTAATCTTTCTTTATTTAATATGTATTCATTAAAAACACGCGATTGATACATAATTGAAAATTCTTTTGGAAAGGGCAACGTATCAGAAACCTCATGGTAGGCATATTTAATAGACTTCTCGATGGCTTCCTTCGAAACCCCATTCTGTATAGCAAAATCATACACAGGCGAGTTCGGAAATATTTTAAGAACAAATACATAGGGGAAATGAATCCACTTTATACTTTCGATAAAAGCTAAGGTTTCCATCGCTTCAGCCTCTGTTTCTGTGGGAAATCCGTGCATTGTAAACAAGTCGAGGATGACATGCGGATATTTACAAGCTATATAGTCAATATTCTCTCTAAACTTAGAAATATTTAGGTTTTTTCCAATCACTTTCTGCAATCGTTCAGAGGCTGTTTCCAAAGATAATGCCAAGTGAACAAGCCCGGCTTCAACCATGACATCAATGTATTCTTTACTGAGAATATCGCCCCGAAGACCATTTGGAAAATATAGCTCTACCTTAAGTTTATGCTGAATAATCGACTGAAACACACGAAGACTGTCTGCTATATCCAGATTAAAAATGTCGTCAAGAATCGAAAACTTTCGAATACCTGCTTTATAGCATTGAAGAATCTCCCCGAATATATTGTCAGATGAACGTCTGGAGTGAGTCTTCGGCCATAAGTTATGACAATAAATGCATTTATAGGGACATCCTCTAGTAGCTTGAATCGTCACTACTTTTCTTGAAAGGGACATTTTACAATATTTGCTATAGCTTTCAAAATTGATCAAGCTTCTATCCGGCCAAGGAAGCAGATTAAAATCAAGCGGTGCTCTCTTTTCAGTACATACAATTTCACAATCATTTTTGGTAAATCCATCAATTTCAGTGAACGGAATTTTTTTCATCGACATACTATTCGACAATACTAGTACCGCATTGCTATCTCTTATCATTAGCTGAATCCGTTCAAGCGGGTAATCTGCATCAATAATCATAAATGCCCCACCGACCTTCATAACAGCTAACAATGCCGTTACGATATCGACTGAACGGTGAAATAATAAGCCAACAACCTTTTCAGGACCAACATCTTTTGCCTTTAAGAACTCTGCCAACACATCAATCTTCTCATTCAGCTCTTGATAGCTTATTCGATCATTGCCAGAAACAACAGCTGTTCGGGTGGGATGTTTTGCGACAGCGTCTACAAAATATTCATACAAAGAATTAGTCATATAGTTTTAATATTAAGTGATTATACGTTCTTTCTACAAGATGAATCCTATTCTCTTTAGGTAAGGACATAGCGTATACTTAAGAAATGAATCGTTCGTATTGTTTAATAACAACCTATACGCTATGTTTGAACAGTGCTTACCTTAGCAAACAGATTTCATCTTATTTCGAAACAAATAATCTTGCAAAAAAAATAGAATCACCCCATTTAGCGGATCTGATTATTATTAACATCTGTAGTTTCATAGATACAACGGAAAAAGAATCCCTCGACGTTATTACACGATTAATTTCAAAATACCCTGAGAAAAAAATAATAATCTGCGGCTGTGTTCCTAAACTAAACACCATCCAACCTAGCCCAAATGTACTTGTTATTAAATCGGATCAGCTAAGTGAATTTGACCGAATCTTTAACCCTTCAATATGTATAAGCGATATTAAGGTTGGAGAGGTGGTTCATAAATCTTCTGAGCTAAATTACGTCAATCGCGGTGACTATTTTATCGACATCTGCAAAGGGTGTGCAAATAATTGTAGTTACTGTGCAATCAAACTTGCGAAAGGGCATGTTGTCAGCACCCCGATACTTCATATTCTAGATGAGATTAAAGTGGCAATTCAACAGGGATACAAACGATTCACATTGTTGGCAGATGACTGTGGTAGCTATGGCTTGGACATGGGAAGCACTTTAGCGGAGCTTCTAAACAAAATAGATGAAATAACAGAGGCTGATATACAGTTTAATTTACACTATCTCTATCCTGCTGGGTTGATCAATTTAGTTGCGAGTATGAACCCATCTTTTTTTAAAAAGATCTACTATATGAACGTTCCGATACAATCATTATCTAAAAAATGTCTTTCATTAATGAATCGAAAATATTCTGTTCAAAAAGTCCTTTCACTCATAAATAAAATAAAGAAATTTAACCCGTCAATTTTTATTGGAACACACTTTATATATTGTTTCCCAGGAGAAACTCTAAAAAACTTTTTGAAAACATTTAAGCTTGTCCGCCTATTTGATGAAATTGAATATTTTTACTTCTCACCTCGCATAGGAACGAAAGCAGCCAGTATTATTAACCCTTTTTCAAAAAAAACATTTATGAATCGATCGCTTATTATTAAAAAGAAAATGAAAACCCATAAGGAAATTACATTGGATGTTTACTCGAATATCTTAATAGATATTGAGGAAGATTTCAAAAAAAATCACCCCCAAAATAAACGCGTTATTGATCTTGTCATTGTTCATTCCGATGACCCTGACAAAGAGATAATCCCAATTGAAAGCGTAAAACTGGCCGATTTATATAGAACCACGAAAAATATCATGATTCTTGACCAGCGTTTCGAAGATAATGCCAGTGACCTCATTCGCTCTATGAAAGAAACAAATCCTCAACTAAAAATTCTAACAAGAGCAACTATTTTTCATAAGATTCTGTTTGTTTTCCGGTCACTCTACCTAAAAGCACGTTCACGTTATCTTCCCTATCACCTACTCATTCCCTATTTCGCTGAATATGAAAATCTTCTTAGAGAAAAAGGCCTTCTAAAAAAAATTAAAATCAAAAACGGTATTCCACCTCGAATTGAAGATTATATTGCTAGAAACTTAAGCATATAAACTCTTAACAAATAATCAGGCTTTTCCCTATAGGTCTTTTCCTCTATAATTCATGCTAATAGGACAAAACGATGAATTTGAATAAACTTTACGAAAAATCGCTCAATCTTGAATCGCTTTCTTCTGAAGAAGCACTCTTTATTATTAACACTCCAGACGCTAATCTAGAACAACTTTTAACCTTTTCTAACGAAATCAAACTGAAACATGTCGGCAAAAAAGTACTCCTCTGTGGCATCATCAATGCACGCTCTGGCAAATGCAGCGAAGACTGCTCCTTTTGTGCTCAATCGGCTCATCATAAAACCGATGCAAAAGTCTATCCCATGCTAAGCAAAGACGAGATTTTGGATGCCACAAACAAAGCAAAACAAAACCACGTTCAGTGCTTTTCAATCGTAACATCAGGAAAAGGAGCTGCCAATTCAGCAGATTTCCAAACTGTTCTTGAAACAATAAAAGAAGTAACTGGGCTGAATCGATGTGTCTCCCTTGGAATTCTTAGTAAAGAGCAATTCATGCAGCTCAAAGAAGCTGGACTAAATAAGTTTCACCACAATCTTGAAACAGCCGAGTCTTTTTTTCCTAAGATGTGCAGCACTCATACTTATGCTGATCGAGTGGAAACGATTAAAGCAGCACTTTCTGTCGGATTAAAGGTTTGCAGTGGCGGAATCTTTGGAATTGGTGAAAGTACCGATCAACGAGTTGAGCTTGGAATGGCTATTCGTGAACTCGATATTGAATCCATCCCCATAAATATTTTGCACCCAGTTAAAGGCACAAAACTATATGGGGCAGTAACGCCAATACGACCAGAAGATATTTTAAAACTAATTGCATGCTATCGATTTCTTATGCCAACACGCATAATTGGGGTCTTTGGCGGACGAGAAATAAACTTAAAAGATTGGCAACCTAAACTATTTACAGCAGGCGCTAATTCAATATTAATCGGGAATTACTTAACCACCAGTGGAAGCTCAGTTGAATCTGACTTAGAAATGATTACGGCTGCCGGATTAAGCTATTAACCCAATGACATTCCCCTTTCTTCCAACCAATAAAACCGAAATGGATTTAAAAGGCTGGGATACTGTTGACGTAATCCTAATCAGTGGAGACGCTTATGTGGATCATCCGTCTTTTGGAACGGCCCTTATTGGTCGCTATCTGGAATCCAAGGGATACAAAGTGGGCATCATCCCACAGCCGGATTGGACATCAGATACGGACTTTCAGGTAATGGGCAAACCCAATCTTTTCTTCGGCGTATCTGCTGGGAATATGGATTCCATGATTGGCAACTATAACTCTGAAAAACACTCCAGAAAACAAGATATGTACACCGAAAACAACCTAGCAGGAAAACGACCGGATCGTGCGGTTATTGTTTACGCAAATTGTGTAAAAAAACTCTATCCGGATAGTATGATCGTCATCGGTGGAATCGAAGCCAGTTTAAGACGAATATCCCACTATGATTACTGGTCCAATAAAATTAGACGATCCATACTGATCGATAGTCGAGCGGATATATTAGTTTATGGAATGGGCGAAAAGGCAATCGACCGTATTGCAAGTCGCCTTCGAAATCAAGCTAGCCTAGATCAAATACCTAATACAGTTATACTCTCCAATCATCTTCCACAGGAAAAGTATATTCTTCTCCCTTCCCATGAAGACGTTATCTCATCTAAAATACATTTTCTAAAATCCTTTAATCTCATTCACGAGGAAGCATGCATTAAGAATCCATCAATTATTGTTCAAGAAATTAATAAGAAATTTCTTACTATTTATCCCCCGGACAATTTAACCACAGAAGAGTTGGATTCGCTTTTCACCTTGCCGTTTACTCGGAAAGCACATCCACAATACATAGGGGAAATTCCGGCATACAGTTTTGTTAAACATTCGGTTCTTTCTCATCGAGGGTGTTATGGCGGCTGTTCTTTCTGTACCTTAAATCTACAACAAGGCAAATTCATAGTCAGTCGGTCCGAGAAAAGTATTTTAAACGAAATTCAGAATGTGCTTTGTAAGATGGATGATTTCAAAGGAACCATCCTCGATATTGGTGGACCTTCTGCTAATATGTATGGAAGTACGTGTTCTAAATTAGAGGGATGCAAACGCGCTAGTTGCATTCATCCCTCTATTTGCAATCACTTAAAAGTCGACCAACTAAAACACTTAAGTCTACTTCAAAAAACAGCTAAAACAAGTGGAGTAAACCATGTCTTTGTTAATTCTGGTATTCGCTACGACTTAGCTTTAAGTTGCGAGAAATATATTGAATCCATCGTAAGCAATCATATCGGGGGCCAAATGAGTATTGCTCCCGAACACACATCTGATAAAGTACTAAAACTCATGAACAAACCATCCTTTAGCATCTACGAAAAATTTATTTCTGCATTTAATTCTGCAAATAAAAAAGCCGGAAAAAAACAATTTGTTGTTCCCTACTTTATTGCTGCGCATCCCGGAAGTACGATCAAAGATATGTATCATGTCGCGCTCTATCTTAGAAAAAATCACATGAAAATTGAACAAGTTCAAAACTTTATCCCAATCCCAATGACGCTGTCATCTGCGATGTATTATACCGGACTAGACCCAAAAACTCTTCAGTCAGTCTATATACCAAAGGGCGAAGAACGAAATTTCCAACGAGCATTACTTCAACCTACCATTAAACGGAATTTGCCCTTAGTAAAAAAAGCACTACAGAAAATTGATAAACTAAACGACTTGTCCTATTTTCTGACGACTACACATACTAGGGAAAACACCTTCAAAACAAAACGAATCAATAAAAGGGGTTAACTCTTAATAAACAATCTGAAAACCAAGGTATTCCTTGGTTGGGGTTTGATATTTTACTTTTTTTCCATGGATATTATCACTAAAGTAGCTCTCTATATCAGTTAGAAGTCTGTCGAGAATAGACTTATCTCCCTGTGCTACCATTTTAACCGTTCCATCCGACTCATTCCCTACCCATCCACATATCGGATACGCTGACGCAATTCTTCTTGTATGATGACGAAATCCGACTCCTTGAACATGTCCGATAAAAACAACGTACATCTCTGTCATCATTATTGAATCTCTCCTCCACCGACAACATTATCCCCATCATAAAACACTACAGACTGACCTGGGGTGATTGCCTTTTGAGGCTTTTTAAACTGAACCCTTACAGAGGTCTTTCCTTCTGGAAATATTTCGGCCTCTGATTCTTCCCCACCATAGCGAATCTTTGCTGTCACTTGCATTGGACCTCTTAGATCATCAATCGCTATCCAGTTCATATGTTTAGCAATTAGCTCTTTAGCAAACAAATCACTTTCCACGCCCAACATCACCTGGTTTTTAAAAGCATCTATACCCACAACATATAATGGCTCTGTAAATGCTATCCCTAAGCCCTTTCGCTGGCCGATCGTGTAAAAAGGAATCCCTCTATGTTTTCCAAGAATGACTCCATCTTTGTTAATAAAATTACCTTCCTTATACTTGTCTTGGATTAGGAACGAGTAATCACCATTTACAAAATTCTGACTTTCTTTTTTCTCATCCAATCCCAATCCATGTGTTCTTGCTATCTCTCGAATTTCATTCTTACAATACTGACCTAAAGGGAATATACATTTGCTTAATTGATTCTGAGATAATCCATATAAAAAATAGCTCTGATCTTTCTTTTTATCTTTTGCCTTTTTCAGGACATATCTGTTATGCATTTTATCATTATGTATATTAACATAGTGCCCCGTAGCGAAGAAATCAAAGGACATTGAGCGACCTAAAATCATATCTATTAATACTCCAAATTTGATGTTTTTGTTGCACTCAATACATGGATTTGGAGTTTTACCATCGATATAATTTTTTGAAAAATAATCAAGAACATGTTTTTTATACTCTTTGCTAACATCAAACACCTGCAAATCAATTCCTATTTTTTTTGCAATACGATCAACCTCATTTATATCTTTTTTTCTCTGGGGACCATAACAGGAATAATGGTTATGCTCATCATAAAAATCATCATTACCCCATACATTCATATATACTCCGGCAACATGATATCCCAATTCTTTGAGGAGGATTGCAGTCACGGATGAGTCAACCCCTCCGCTCATGCCGACATGAACTGTCTTAGCCATATTTAAGCATCTGCTCCAATGATTTACTGGCAGCAACACTAACGGTCTCTGGTAATTCAATTTTTGTTTTAGACATCTTGAAGTGTAATTTTTTTCATATTAAAACATGTTTTAACCGACCCCGCCGCATAAAACTCTTTATCAGGATATTCTCGTTTCAAACGGTCTATCAACCCAACCTCAGTTCCAACAATGAATTTTTTTTCTTTTGAATCCCTTACAAAAGTCATCATACCATTTGTTGAAAGAATCTCGTCTGCAAGATCAATTACCTCGGGGTTACACTCAGGATGAACCATTAACACTGCCTCCGGCATTGCATTCTTAGCTCTTCTGACTTCATCGGCAGAAATTCGAGCATGAACATAACAATGACCGGTCCAAAGGATTATCTTCTTTTTAGTAAAACGTTGGCAATAGGATCCGAGGTTCTTGTCTGGTACAAAAATGATCTCGTCCGAATTAATATTTTTTATTACCTCAATTGCATTGGATGAGGTACAACAAACGTCTACTTCTGCCTTAACTTCAGCAGACGAATTTACATAGGCAACAACCGCTGCCTTTGGATGTTTTTTTCTTAATTCACTGACATCCTCGGCTGTAACCATATCTGCCATTGGACAACCAGCATCATTCTGAGGAAGCAAAACGGTTTTATCTGGGGACAATATTTTAGCGGTTTCTGCCATAAACCGAACACCGCAAAACACGATACACTCTGCATCACTTTTAACAGCCTTACGCGCTAAATCAAGAGAGTCACCCAAATAATCAGCTATCTCCTGAATTTCAGGTCGTTGGTAATTATGAACCAACAAAACAGCATGTCGTTCTTTCTTTAATTTATTGATATTTGCAACAAGGTCTTTCTTTAACATTGAAGCTAATTATATTACAAAATAAAAGGGCTTTACAGCTTTTTATCTCTCTATGCTTTTTATCTCTCTATTTTGCTAAAACAAATTTTTCAATATATTTCCAATTACTCGTTTTCTTAGCTGTCACTATTTGATGAAATTTTTGACCTAACGCATTCGATAATTTACTCCACAATTCTTCCTTAAGAAAGGAATTCATTTTTAGCCAATTTCCCCAATTTTCCTTGCCATTTTTTGTATATAAATCCCAGTTCCCATTCCAATCCCAACTATATTCTGTTTTCTCGGGAACTAAATTTTCTTCTTCAAATAGTTCCTTAATTTTTTCAAGTGTTTTTTCAAGATCAAATGCTGGCTCATTACATAAATTTAAATTATCCATTGTTTACCCTCCCATTTTGCCCTGTTTTTTATTATATCGTTATAAATCAAATGGAACTTGCATTTGGAAACAAAAAAATGATTAATCAAATTACAGCAACTAATTCAGGATATATTCAGACTTCACTTTGGATTGGGAAACAAATCTAATCCCTTCTTTTTCAAGTAATTCTCTCTGAGCATCTTCACCGCCAAATGCAAAACCTTTGGAAAGAGAGCCATCTTTGAAAACAACACGGTGGCAAGGTATCACACCCGGTTCTGGATTTGAATGAAGTGCGTATCCGACAACACGAGGATTAATTCCAAGTTGTTTTGCAACAACTCCATAGCTTGCGACTTTACCCATTGGAATTCTTTTTACAATTTCATATATAGCGATAAAAGTTTCGCCAGGCACTCTATTTGATATTATGTTGGGTCTTTGCTGCAGTAATTGTATTTTTTAGAAGCATGGCAATTGTCATTGGCCCTACTCCACGAGGAACAGGCGTAATTCTTGAAACAAATGGTAGAACATCCTCATAATCCACATCACCATAAAGTTTTCCATCCACTCGATTTATACCGACATCAATCACAACAGCACCAAGTTTAATGTATTCTTTAGTAATCATTTTAGTTCTACCTATTGCAGCCACTAAAATATCTGCCGTTTTTGATATTCCAATTAAGTCCTTTGTCTTAGAATGACAAACTGTCACGGTTGCATTACGCTTAAGGAATAGATGAAACAATGGCTTCCCGACGATATTGCTTCGGCCAATAATCACAACATTCTTTCCCTCAATCGCAATCTTTTCTCGATCAAGCATCTCGATTACTCCGGCAGGAGTACAAGAGACTAATCTTGCTTCACCTAAAACCAATTTCCCTAAGTTAACCGGATGCAGACCATCGACATCCTTGTCTGGAGAAATAGCATTAATAACAACTTCTTCATTAATCTGCTTAGGGACTGGTAATTGCACTAGAATTCCATGAACAGTTGAATCATTATTCAACTCTTCAATAATACCAAGAAGTTCTTTCTGACTACTTTCTTCTGGCAATCGTATAACATTGGAGTTCATGCCTATTTCTTTAGCCTGACGTTCCTTGCTGGCAACATAAGTTAAAGAAGCAGGATTTTCTCCTACTATAACAACTGTTAATTTTGGGGTTATTCCCTGACTGATTAATTTTTCAACATCTAGCTTAACATCATTCTTAATTTGTTGTGAAATATCTGTGCCATTAATATTTTTATTATCATTCATCATACCCGTATTATAAAGTGGATAAAAAATCTACGCAATCTTAAGCTTATTATTTCAAAATATTGCTTAGATAAACATATCCCTATATACTTATTTTTGAAATTTCACAAAATTAATGTTTAATATTCTTCTTATTCGGGCATAGCAGTTACATATACAATCGATAGAAAGGATAAACCATGGTTAAACTAATAAAGTTTTTTATTTTTATTTTAGTTCTAGGTGTAACTATTGCCTTTACTCTAACAAATATGATTAATATTGGCTCTCCAAAAAGTGAGGTAACTCGAATTATGGGAGCGCCACAGAAAACGATTCAAAGTGCTAGTAGTGAAACATGGTTTTATGATGAATCCAGCATCACCTTCAAAAATGAAAAAGTAGCTGAGTGGAGCAATCTCGGTAATTTAAAAATCTCTATAGGAACGATAAATCAAAATGCTGCACCAATAAAATGTGGATCAACCAAAGATCAAGTTATCGCTGCGATGGGAACACCCTCTGGCGTTATTAATAATACCAATCAAGATATTTGGTTTTATGAAGCCTCATCTATAATCTTCATTAATGGCAAAATTTCTTCTTTAAATAATAAAGGCAATTTATTCATTTCAGAAACTGATGAAGAGTATAAAGGACCGGACTTTCTAGACAAAGAAAAAATAATTATTTCAAATAAAAATGCACAATATTCTACTGGGAAAATAGTTGATCTGTTTAACTATCGATCGATTAAAGGATGCGATTTATATCACTTAGCTGCTTCTAATTCATATTTTAACAAGTATGGAAGTCCACAAAGATAATAACTAAGTTTTTTTACTAGACCTGCATAGATGATGCAAGCCTAGTAATTAGTAACTATTTCAAGAAAATAACTCTTATGACCGCTGTGGATACTAGTGTAATTAATAAAAACAGAAAAATATAGCTAAGGATTCTTATCACTTTCTTTTCCCATACTTTATTAATTACATTCGCTACATCGTAATGAATTATCATCAGCGATGGAATTAAAAATAAAGTAATAATGGTAGCAAATCCAAGCCCATATGCCAAAGACATTGTCATTGGAACTAAAATAAAGTCAGTCCCACCCCAACCATAGACGGTAGGCAACAAACCCAATACAGTTGTAACTGAAGTCAAAATAATTGGGCGCAATCTTGTTTTTGCACCCTTAACTACATTTTGAAGAAACTCATTCTTGTTCTTAAAATTTCCCTCTTTATTAAGTTTATTTA